>ENA-ORSS01000012-ORSS01000012.1-human-gut-metagenome-genome-assembly--contig:-NODE-12-length-271703-cov-10.959289_pt1 | contig 271703 bp, 226 predicted proteins | sample MGYA00241899_ERZ509162 | MGnify/ENA primary metagenome ERZ509162 (study PRJEB26280, sample SAMEA2338641) | human gut metagenome | biome: human gut; feature: human-associated habitat; material... | reverse complement strand
CGCGAGCTGGGTTCAGAACGTCGTGAGACAGTTCGGTCCCTATCCATCGTGGGCGTAGGATATTTGAGAGGATCTGCTCCTAGTACGAGAGGACCAGAGTGGACGCACCTATGGTGCACCTGTTGTCGCGCCAGCGGCACAGCAGGGTAGCGATGTGCGGATGGGATAAACGCTGAAAGCATCTAAGCGTGAAACCCACCTCAAGATTAGATATCCCATATCATAAGATAGTAAGACCCCTTGAAGACTACAAGGTTGATAGGTCGGAGGTGTAAGCACGGTAACGTGTTCAGCTGACCGATACTAATAGGTCGAGGGCTTAATCAAGAAATTGATGAAGTCATTATACAAATAAGTTTAAAACGCATTTAAGGTTACTATGAAATCCAATCTCAAGTTTATGCAGTTGTGAATGTGCATTAGAAACATTCAACCATTTCGGTGGCGATAGCGAAAGGGGTCCACCTGTTCTCATACCGAACACAGAAGTTAAGCCTTTCTACGCAGATGGTACTTGGCTGGACACGGCCCGGGAGAGTATGTAGCCGCCGAATTCCAAAAAAAGCACTTACGTTTCGTAAGTGCTTTTTACTTTGTAAAAAGATGATTTTGGTTTTTAAGATATGGTAATTTTAAATAATGAGTTTTATGTGGTTTTATAAAACAATTGATTGTCTTTTTCTAAAATCAATTTCGCGCAAAATGAAAGTAGTTGTGAGACAAGTATGATATTGACAATACCGCGAGAGATGATATAATTATAAATAAGTTAAAATTACTATTTAAATTATTGATAAGGAGTTTAAGTGCGATTCTTTTTTAACTTTATTGATAAAGTAAAAAATAGAGCTAATTCAGTTTTTCCTTTTGAGTATAACAAGGTAATTGAATTTAATAACGAATTTTCGGAATTGCTAAAAAAAGACGCTTTTTTGGCAAGAAGTGATTATAGTTTTTTATTAACGAAGTATGATGATATTTATGTATTTTTCAACAGTTGCAAAACCGCGCTGACATTAGAATTTTATTGTAAGCAGAATAAAATTAACAAAAAAGAAATTGAAACTTTTTTGCAAGCGTATGAAGACATTAAAGACTTGCGAAAAGGTTCTTCAATTATTAATAAACATAACGAACAGTACATTATATCGCATTTAAAAAACGAAAAGACATATTTTGATGTAATTCTTCAAGAAATCGATAGGAACATTTTGCTTGACGAGGAACAACGTCGAGTGGTTCTATCAGATGAAGACTATACCTTAATTATTGCGGGTGCGGGCGCAGGCAAAACTACAACTATTGCAGCAAAAGTACGATATTTGGTCGAAAAAAAGCATGTTGATCCAAAACAAATTTTAGTAATTTCTTTCACTAATAAGGCGGTTGGTGAATTAAAAGAACGCATAAATGACGGGCTGAAAATACCCTGCCCGATTACAACATTTCATAGCGCAGGTTATGCAATTCTTAGCAAGCAAGACGTTGAGAAAAAAAATATTGTTGGCGAAGGATTTTTATTCAAGGTTGTAAATGATTATCTCATAGGCAACATTCTTGACCAGCCGGAAAACGTGGATAAACTAATTATGTTCTTCGGCTCATATTTTGATGCGCCTTATGAAGGCAATGATATTAATTTGTTCTTTAATTACATTTCAAAGGCTGATTTTTCAACATTAAGAAGCAATGTTAATGAGTATAATGAACAAATTATCGACAGAAGAAATAATAAACTGCAAACCATAACAAGCGAAGTGTTGCGTTCTGCACAGGAAGTACGGATTGCAAACTATTTGTATTTGAATAATATTGATTATGAGTACGAAGCCCCATATCAATATCATATTCTTAAAGCAAAAAAACCATACACTCCGGATTTTTGTATAAAACAAGGAAATAAAACGGCTTATATCGAACATTTTGGTATCACGGAAGACGGACGCCATAGTTTTTACACACCGGAAGAGTTATCGAAATATAAGCAAGAAATCAATGATAAAATTTCGTTACACAGAAAACATAAAACGACCCTTATTTACACGTTTTCACAATACAGGGACGGACGTGATTTTTTGGAGCATTTGCAAGAGCAATTACAAAACAATGGCTTTGTGTTGAGGCGCAGATCTTCCCAAGAAGTTTTTGACAAACTGGTTGCAACGGAAGAGAATAAATATATATCCAAACTTGTAAAACTGATTTGTGTTTTTATAAATAATTTTAAAACTAACGGATATGGAATAGATGATTTTTATCGTTTTGAAAGAAGTACGTCAAACGTAAGGAATAAACTATTTTTGGATATCTGTAAAGCGTGCTATCTTGAATATCAAAAACAACTGGGGGAAATGAACGCCATTGATTTTCAAGATATGATAAACGATTCCGCGCGCATACTTAGGGATAAAGTAATATCAAACGAGAAATTAGATTTCAAATATATTATAGTTGACGAGTATCAGGATATTTCAAGACAAAGATTCGACCTAACGAAAGAATTATCAAAACTTTGTTCGGCTAAAATTATTGCGGTTGGCGATGACTGGCAATCAATTTATGCATTTAGCGGTTCAGATATTACTTTGTTTACTCACTTTTGTTCTATTATGGGATATGGACAGGAGTTAAAGATCACAAGAACATATAGAAATGCACAAGAAGTAATTGATATTGCGGGAAACTTTATTCAGAAAAATGAAAGTCAAATTAAAAAATCGCTTATATCGACCAAACACATACAAAAACCTGTTATTATTGAAACATATAGCGAAGAATATGATAGAAAGCAATATCAAGGAAAGGGAGGAAGATACTATCATTTAGGGAAACAACTTGAAAGTGTAATAGGGCAAATATTAAAAAATAATAAAGAAGAAGGAAAAAGCCCAAATTCGCCAATATTATTAATTGGTCGTTATGGGTTTGATGCCAATAAACTTTGTTTTTCAAGTGATTTTGTATATGATGAACAAAACAGTAAACTGATAAGCAAAAAATACAAAAACGCAAGGCTGGTGTTTTTAACAGCACATAGTTCAAAGGGATTAGGTTATGATAATGTTATTATTGTAAATGCAAGAAACGAAATATATGGGTTCCCGTCAAAAGTTGATAATGATCCTGTAATGCAATATGTTGTCAAGGACGATAAAACGATTGATTATGCCGAAGAGCGCAGATTGTTTTATGTAGCGATGACAAGAACCAAGAATAGAGTATATATTATCACGCCGGAACAACACCCGTCGGAATTCATTCTAGAACTAATAAGAGAATATCCAAATGTGTTAGTCATCGGACAAATCAATGAAGAGGTTGCTAACAACACGAGGGCAATTAAAAAGTGTCCAATTTGTGGATACCCACTTCAATTAAAATGGAACAAAAATTACGGATTGAGATTATGGATTTGTACGAATGAGCCAGAAGTTTGTGGTTTTATGACAAATGATTTAAATGGCGGAGAATTATCGATACAAAAGTGTCCAAAATGTAGAGACGGTTATTTAGTTGTTAAACAAGGCGTATCCGAGCCGATACTAGGCTGCACAAACTATAAGCACGATAAAACCGGATGTGACTGCCTAATGTCCAAGGATTACTATAAACGTTGGCGAAATAGCGGATTTGAAGATGATTTGTCAATTGATAAGCCATCGTTTTTAAATGGTATTGAACAAAAAATGCCAAAAGTTATTCGTCAAAAGCCCGCCCAAAAAAAAGACACGGAGCGCACTGCGTATCATAAAACAGCATTCTCTGAAAAATATATTGAGAAAGATGGTTTTTTAGTGATTGTTGATGACGATGGTAATATTATAACCGATATGAACTTATTGCGCTATCTTCGAGGATTTAGGATTATGTTAATGAAAAATACAAATCTGCCGGCATATCGCATTGTGAGCAATAAAGGACTTGTATCTCTTGCAACATATAGACCCGAAACGAAGGAAGAATATTTAAGGTTGAACGGATTAGGCGAGGTGTCTTATATGTTATATGGAAAAATGTTTATAGAAGAAATCAAAAAATATTATCACAACAAAAAATAAGCAAAATCAAACCATATTAACGATAGAATAGACAAGTACAAAGAAACATTAAAGCCGTGGCGGAGGTCACGTTTTTTTTGTGCGAAAGTTGTTTGAAACAAATTAAAAGTGTGATAAAATCTAAATATGGTTATCGAAACGGGAAGGCTCAGAATCGTGCCGCTTGACGCGGATATGCTGGAAACGCTATCGCGCGACGTGAAAGAATTTGAAAGAGAGTACGACGCGAAATACGACGGCGAAAGCATAAACGACGAATTGAAAAGCATACTCGGGCGGTGCGCGGAAGAAGTAAGGGAAGACGAGGATAACAAAGTCTTTCTGACAACGTGGCTTATCGAGCTGAAAGGCGTTGTCATCGGGAGCATCGGCTTCAAAGGTGTGCCGAAGGGCGGCGAAACGGAAATCAGGTTTTGTCTTAACAAAAAATACGAAGGCAAAGGCTACATGACCGAAAGCGTGAAAGGGTTGCTGAAATTGGCGGCTCTGTTGGGCGTAAACCGAGTTTTTGCCGAAACAAGAGAAGATAACGTAAAATCCGAAAAAGTCCTTGAAAGGTGCGGTTTTGACCTTATCAGCGACGGAAAACTCAAAAAGTGGGGAAAGAATCTTTAATTATGCAAGTTGACATTTACGATTTTGACAAGACGGTTGTGCCGTTTGACAGCGCGCTGAAATACTGGGGCTTTTGCATGGTGCACAATCCGTGGATCATACTGTTGCTGCCGTTTCAATTTATCTGGGGCATGATGATGCTGACGCACATAATATCCGTCCGCACGTGCAAGAAGGTGGCGTTTTTGTATATCCGCCTTATCAACAACGAAAAGAACGTGAAAAAGTATTGGGATAAGTACGAAAAATACGTTTACGACTGGTTCAAACCCGAAAACCGCAAACGCACGACGGTGATTATCAGCGCAAGTCCGGACTTCCTGATTGAAGAAATCGCACGGCGAATGAACGTCGATTACGTCATCTGCACGACGCACGACAGAAAGCACGGAATTATGCGCTCCGAAGTGTGCCGCCACGCCGAAAAGGTCAGAAGATTCAGAGAAGTGTTGCCCGACGCGGAAGTCATGGACGTTTACAGCGACAGCATAAAGTCGGACAGATATATTTTCGCACTCGGAAAACGCGACTTCCTTGTGACAAAAGGGAAAATCGAAGAATTCAACCTTGATGAAAAACTGAAAGAAATGAATCTTACCTTATAATAAAAAAAACGAAAGCACCGCAACCGCGGTGCTTTATTTTTAATTTGAAGACGCGTCGCTTGACGATATTGTAGGGCGGAAATAAAAACATAAACAAAAAAACCGAGGCAAACGCTTCGGTTTTTCCGTCTTCCAAAAAAAGTTAATTATTTGTCTTTGCCGCATCCGCAGCAGTCGCTTTCGGACTTGGTTGACGTAGCGCGGTTTGCGCTTGTAGCGGCTTTCTTGGAAGATGCCTTTTCCTTGGCATTCTGTCTGTTTTTCGCCATACAATCTCTCCTTTTATTTGGTAATTGTAGTATTTGCAAGAAAGGAAGATTATATACAGGTTGCGGATTTACAATTTTTAACAAATCAGCAATCGAAAAGCAGGCACAAGATTTTGTCGGTTTTATTGTTGACGTCCGTCCAGTCCATTGCGGGCGAATAAATTTTCTCGATGCCGATATGGGTAAGGCGGGCAAGGCGGATATTTGCGATTGCCTTGTCAACAAACGTGCGATGAAGGGTTTCGGCAGCGTCCAGATCGGTACGAAGCGTCAATGATACGGGCGCGTCGAAAGTTACCGTTTCGTCGCATTTTTCAAATCTGTCAATATCCGCGATAACTACGTTTCCGACCTTTAATGCGTCAAAAAAGTCAGGCGAAAAAGGCGAGCGGAAAGCCGTATATTCCACGTCGTTCGCCGCAAAAAGCGACAACAGTTTTGTGATATAAAGCATAATAATTTCGGGATATTCCGCGCGCACGCCGATCGTATATAAACCCTTGAAATCGTCGCTTAAAAAGTCGACGAAACCTTCGTCCGAAATTGCAGCGACAAAGCGGGTTTCGCGCAAGCCGTGTGATAGTTCGAGCGCGGCAAAAGTATCTTTTGCGGCACTTGCGACGGCTTTATTAAATGCGGCGAAAAGTTTTCGTTTATTATTTTCAAAAATCAAGTTTGCACAGTTAAGATTGCAATACGCGTCGTTAAAGTATTGTTTCTTGCAGGATACTGCATATTTTATATCGTCCTTATATGGCGCGATTTTCTTTTCGTCCGCCGCGTCGAGAAGATTGAACACAAAGCCCGACACAAGCGGAATTTCCGCTTCCGTAACGTGCGGAGAAGTCCCGTCGATTACCGCAAAATTCTTTGACGGAACGAACACCGCGTCGAAAGACGATACGTCGCTGCTGCAACGATAAGTTTCCGTCATAAACCCGGCGTCGAGCGCGATCTCGTTGACCTTTTTCATTAACGTGGATTTCCCCGTCCCCGCGCCACCTTTCAATATCACCGTCTTGCCGCGCGTAAGATGCGAAAAGTCGCCGAAAAATCCGTATGCCGTATTGCTGCCTAAAAAATAAGTCTTGTTCATAACCGCCCCCCTTTTACAGTATGCCAGACAAGATTAAAATGAACCTTGCCAAAATGCCGCAATTTCCGCGCTTTTTGTCAAATTCTCGCTTGAAGTACGTATAGTACGTCTGCGTTCGCCTTTACCAAAAATCATCGGAATTATCGGCGTTTTGGTTGCGGGCAAGTCCGACGTCGAAATTTTAGGCTAAGACAAGGCACGCGAACGGGTTAATACTTGATGTATAAGCCGTGAGCGTAACGATGTATTAGTCAAAAATTCGCCGTCAGACCACGGTTCGTTTTAATCTTGTCTGGCATAGTTTGAAAATTCCCGTCTTGACACATTCACCGCGCGACAGCCGTATTCATAGGCTACAATATGGGGTGGTCGATATGTATATGGTTTTCGGAAACGACGAAAGAATGAACGAGGCAAGAAAACTTCTGTCCGTCGAAAAAACGCGGGACGTCGTGTGCGTGTTTCAGCCGAACGTTAAGGTCATAAAAGAAGACACGAAGCGCATACCGTGGGGCGCGCGGGCGTACGCGTTCGATTTTGACGAAGACGCACGGCGGATTCTTGACGAAAAGTCCGTAAAAATGATTAAATACGGCGACGTCGAAGAATTCAGAAAGGAAAATTCCGTGCTGACCGCGGAAGGCGTGCTCATCATACTTTTGGAAAAATCGAAGACGAAAATCTCGGACAAAAGAGTGCTTGTCATCGGCAACGGCGCGTCGGGCAAGGAAATCGTCGATATACTTTTAAGGCTTAACGTAAAAGTATCGGTGATGACGTCGCGCGCGGACAGCGTAAAAAAGGGCGCAAACGCGCTTCCGTACGGCGAAAGTATCGAAGAATTCGATTTTATCGTAAACACCGCGCCGGCGCGTATCATCGACGAATCGCGATTGAAAAAAATGAAACCCGACGCCGAAATCGTCGATATCGCGTCGCCGCCGTACGGCTTTGACAAAAACCTGATGGCGGAACTGTCGATAAAATACGGCGTGTATCCCGCGCTCCCGGTGAAGTACAGAAGCGAATCGGCGGGGCAAATAATCGCAAAAATCGTGACGGAGGGGAAATTATGACAAAAATCGGATATGCGGTAACGGGCAGTTTTTGCACCTTTTCGAAAACGCTTGCGGTAATGCAGGCGCTTGTCGACAAAGGATATGAACTTGTGCCGATTTTTTCGTATAATACCTGCAATCTCGACACACGCTTTTATAAGGCGAAAGATTTTTATTCCGAAACGGTGCGGATCACGGGGAAATATCCGATATGCGACCTTGTGAACGCCGAGCCGCTCGGTACGAAAGAAAAACTCGATCTTATCGTCGTGTGTCCTTGCACGGGTAATACTCTTTCAAAACTCGCAAACGGCATAACGGACACTCCCGTAACGCTTGCGGTCAAGGCGCATCTCAGAAACTGCCGTCCCGTGCTTATCGCGCTGTCGAGCAACGACGCGCTGGGCGCAAACGCAAAAAATCTCGGTCATCTTCTGAACACGAAGAACGTATACTTTGTACCGATGGGACAGGACGCGCCCGACATAAAAACGAAATCGCTCATCGCCGATTTTTCAATCGTCCCCGATGCGGTGAAACTTGCGCTGAACGGAAAACAAGCCGAACCCGTGTTCAAGAATTTATAAACGTTATTGACAACACCCGCGCAAGGTGATAAAATAAAAACATCAAAATACTTGGAGGAATTGTATGGCAGCAAGCAAAAAAGACTACTTTGGTCTTTCAAGAATAGTAAGCATTATTTTGGCAATCATTCCCGTTACCGCATGGGTATTGGGCGTCGTTACAAGGTTTTCGGAAGGCAAAATCGTTGCCGGTATCATTCGTATCTTCGGCGGTTGGCTCATTTGGGTGTGCGACCTTATCTCAATGATTATGAAAGGCAAAATCTTCCGTCTTCTTAACGTATAAGGAAAAAACAAGTCAAAGGCGTCGTGCGAAAGCGCGACGTTTTTTTATGCGCCGAAACAAATCGACAAAAATTAAAAATCCGCGTTGATTTTTTTCAAATACTATATTATAATACATAAAGTAGGATAAGGAAAATGGCAGCCAAAAGCAGGAAAAACGACAAAAAAACGATAAATATGTTTCTTTACCGCACGCTGATGCCCGTGCTTATCGGTCTTTCAAAAATCATCGTCGGGGTAAGGACGGATAAATCCGCGCTGAAAGGCGTAAAAGGGCCGTATCTTATCGTGGGCAACCACACGTCGCCCATTGACTTTTTGTATTTTACAGCCGGCGTTTATCCAAAGCCCATAAATTTCGTCGTTGCGGAAAATATGATTTATCGCAAGGTCTACGGCAAGTTCATAAGGTCGTTCGGCACGATTAAAAAGAAACAATTTACGGCGGATTTTCAGTGCATCAAACAAATCAAAAAGAATATCGACGCGGGCACGCACGTTTTGCTTTTCCCGGAAGGTCGCGTTTCGATTGACGGTACGACGGGCTATATCGCGCCGTCGATCGGGAAACTTATTAAGTTTCTGGACTGCACTGTCGTTGCGGGCGTTACTCACGGCGGATACACCGGCGGACCGAAATGGGGAAAACCTCGCCGCACGAAAGTCACGCTGAAACTCGCGCCGGTTCTGACAAAAGAAGAAATCAAAAATATGTCGGCGGCGGACATCGCCGCAAAAATCACTAACAGCCTGCGCTTTGACGACAACAGAAACCTTGTGGAAGAACACAGGAAAATTTCAAGATGCAATAAGCGCGCGGAAGGACTTGAAAAAATCCTTTATAAATGCCCCCGTTGCGGCGCGGAATTCAAAAACGTCACGAAAGGCAACGTCATGAAATGCAAGCAGTGCGGAAATACCGTCGAGTACGGGCGCGACGGAATACTCCACGCGATTAAAGGCAAAACTTTTGATTATATAAGCGACTGGTACGACTTTGAAAGGCAGGATCTGAAAGAACAGGTCAAGGACGAAAATTTCAGGCTCGAAGGGAAAGTCGCGCTTTACGTCAACAACGAAAAACTCAATAAATTCGTAAAAGACGGGGAAGGCACTCTTTCCGTGTCCAAAGACGGCATAAAGTACGTCGGGAAAACGGGCGAAAACAAATCGCTGGAATTCAAAATCGAAAACCGCGGCACAACCGCCTTTAAGATGGGCGAAAATTTGGAAGTGTCCGAAGACGGGAGTATTTACAGATTTGCGTTTACCGAAGGATTGTTCAGTACGAAATTCGTGCTTGCAATCGAGGAACTGCACAAACGATACTTTGACTGAAAGGGAAACTTTGAAACAAGAATCGACGAAAAAAAACAAAAAGACGATGCTGGAACAATCGACGATAAATATGCGGTTGTACCGCTTTTGCGCGCGACTTTTCAAAGTCGTAGGAAAAATAAGGTACGGATTTAAAGTCGACAAATCCGCAATCAAAGGGATGAAAGGTCCGTTTCTGGTGCTTGGAAATCACACGTCGTGGGTTGACTTTTTATATTTTTCAAACTGCGTGTATCCGCACCCTATGAATGTGGTCGTAACCAGCAACGTTTTTTATATGAAGTTTTTGGGGAAATTGTTCACCGATTTCGGCGCAATACCGAAAAAGCAGTTTACAAGCGATTTTTCGTGCATAAAGCATATAAAACGCAATCTTGACAACGGAAACAGCGTATTATTGTTCCCCGAAGGGCGCATTACGGTGGACGGCTCAACAGGGTATATCGCGCCGTCGATAGGGAAACTTATTAAGTTTCTGAACTGCCCGGTAATCAAGGGGATCACCGTCGGAAGTTACGTTACCCGCCCGAAGTGGGGGAAGAAACGTCCCGGGAAAGTAACACTTAAAATGGAACCCCTTTTAAGCACCGACGATATCGGCGATATGTCGAACGAAGAAATATACGAATATATCCTGAAAAACTTTTCGTACGACGACAACGTCGCCTTCAAGGAGCAGAACAGAAAGGTTTACGGCTTGCGCCTGGCGGAAACCCTTGAAAAACTTTTGTATAAATGCCCCCGATGCGGCGCGGAATTCAAAAACGAGTCGAAATACAGGACGTTCAGATGCACCGCCTGCGGCAATACCGTGAAATATAACATGGACGGTACTCTCAGCCCATCGGGCGAAAACGACAAGTGTTTTGAGTTTGTCAGCGAATGGTACAAATTCCAGCGCGACGAAGTGAAAAAGGAAGTCGAAAACCCCGATTATTCGTTTGAAGAAAATGTCACGCTTTTGCTCACCGACGATAAAACGCACCGTTTTGAAGAAGCGGGAAAAGGGAAAATCGTCCTTGACAAAAACGGAATTACGTACGTTGGCACGAAATGCGGGCAGGAAGTTTCAAGGACTTTCGGGCTGAAAAACCACCCGACGGTTGCCTATAAACTTGCACAGAACATCGAAATTGCCGAAGATAACGAGATTTTCAAATTCGTTTTTGAAAACGGATTCCACACCGCAAAATTCGTACTTGCCGTCGAGGAGCTTTACAAAAAGTACATCGAAAACGCAAAATAAAAAAATTTAATTTTTGCAAACCGTAACACAAGCAACACCTGCGCTTGTGTTATTTTTTGCGGTATTTTTCTGCGACGGCTGTTGCGGACATCGGAAAAACTTCCGCTATCGGAAATTTCCGCTAAAAAATTTATTGTAAAATTTCCGATAACAAGGGTATTTTACGGATACGTGCCTGTCATGTCAGGATAAGTACAAAGAGAGGCTAAGGTATTTCAAAATCGAATATTAAAAGCGTGAATGCAAAAACCCTAAAACAAACAAAGAATATTTATAAACATTGTATAATTTTTAACAATATTCTTGTCAATTTTCACGCTTTTGCGTTATAATAAAAATGATAAAACTAATCGGAGGCAAATTATGGATTACAAAATGCAGCTCACACCCGAAGAAGTTGCAATCCTGAACGGAAACGAGGGCGAAACCAAAGCCAAAATTTTGAAAACGCTCGTGCTGTTCGGCGATGCCGTCGGAGCAACGAATTTTATTCCCATCGATTGCTGCGGCCATCTTGTGACGTCTTTCGGCCTTAAAATGATTGACCCGGTTTACAAAATCATGGACGAAATTATCGCCGCTGGACTTAAAGCGCCCAACGGTTTTACGGTCGACCCTCGTCCTTACGATTTTGAAAACGTGAAGTGCAATTTCCTGGAAAAACTTATTTTCACGAAATTTATGTATTCGAAACAAGCCGATTACGAGGCGCAGCTTGAAAAAGTCGGGCTGAAAAAGAACGCGTTCACCTGCACCTGCTACCTTCCCGAAGTCGGAAACGTCCCAAAGAAGGGCGAGGTTATCGGCTGGGCGGAATCGTCGGCGGTCGTATACGCAAACTCCGTGCTCGGCGCGCGCTGTAACAGAAACAGCGGTATGATCGATTTGTTCCAGAGCATTCTCGGCAGGGCGTTGAACTATGGATTCACGACGGACGAAGGACGCCGCGCAACGTGGAGAGTGGAAGTCAAAACCACCAAAAAACCCGAAGCGCAGATTCTCGGCAGTGCAATCGGTATGAAGGTTATGGAAGACGTGCCTTACATCGTAGGCCTTGACAAATTCATCGGGACGGAACTGAACGACGACGCAAAAGCGTACCTTAAAGATATGGGCGCGGCAACCGCGTCGAACGGTGCGGTCGGTTTGTATCACGTCGACAACCTTACGCCCGAAGCGAAAGAACAGGGAGAAAGCCTTATCGTCGAAAACGCAAAGACTTACGTCATCGACGACGCCGAACTCGAACGCGTTTACAAGGGCTATCCCGTGATGTGGAAAAACAAGGACGCAAAAGCGAAAGTCGCGTTCATCGGTTGCCCGCATCTTACTTATTCGCAACTTGTAAACTGGACAAATAACATAGTTGAAGGTCTTAAAAAGAGCGGTAAAACCAAGGTTACGACGCAAGTCGTCCTTACGGCAGCCCCGCAAGTCGCCGAAAAATTCAGAAAAACAGACGATTATAAAAAGCTTGTCGCAACCGGCGCAAGACTTTCGTCCATTTGCCCGCTTATGTACACCAACAACCCGATTTGCGGTGGAAAACCCATCGTAACGAGCAGCAATAAACTTCGTACTTATTCCAAAGCGAAGTACATGAAAGATGAGGATATTTTGAAACTCATCACCGGACAGGAGGCGTAATATGTCACAGAAAGTATTCAAAGGCAGACCTTTTGCAGGGGGCACAATCAAAGCCGAAGCAGTCGTTTCGCATCAGGGATTCAATACACTTGCGTCCTGCCAGAAAAGCGCAATGGGCATTAAGCCCAAGGACACGGAAGCGGGCACCGCAAAAATCTTTGTTTCCGACCAGAACAACCCCGACCTTTTCGGTAAACTTATCACGGGGAAAGCACTTTGTTTGCCCATCACGATCGGCAGCACGACGGGCGGCATGATTTTGCAGACCATTTGTGCAATGAAAGCGCAGCCCGCGGCAATGCTGTTTTCGGAAACGGCGGACAGCCTTGCGACGTCGGGACTTATCCTTGCGAAAGTCTGGGAAAACAACTTTATCGTCGGCGTCGACCAACTCGGCAAAGAGTTTCTGGACTACGTCAAAGACGGCGATATGATCGAGGTCAAAGAAGACGGCACGGTCATTGTTGAAAGAAACTAACGGCGGTTAAAAACCAATTAAAAAAAGCGTTCGCGGGTTGGCGAACGCTTTTTGTTTTGGTTTGATTGATTATTCGTTTTCAGTCTTATCGAAAGCGGCGTCTTCGACGTTTTCGGCGATTTCCGACAGGGGAGAAACGACGTCGTTTGCAAGGGCGGATTCTTCCGCAACGGGTTCCTCAAAAGCGACGGACTCGTCCGTGTTTTCGGTTGCGCCGGCAAGCGCGAGTTTTCTTGCTTCCGTTTCCTTGACCATTTCGGCAAGGCGCGTTTCGGACAGCGTGCATTTTTTCTTGTAAAGGATCAGCGCGACAATCATAAACACGATGGGGATAATGCACATGCACGACACAAGGATTTGTCTGTCTTGCAGGGAAACTTTGTTGATAATCTCCGTGATTTTTTCCATTTTCACCTTGTTGGTGATAAGGTTTTTGGACGCCTCGTTTTCGATGTTGGAGATGGCGTTCGTGTAAGTCGTGATACTTGCGACCGCGTAAACGCCGATAACGAGAGCCTGCGTAAGCGCGCTGCTGAGTTTTGCGGTGAACGGGCGCAGGGAGAAGATAAGGCTTTCGTTGCGCTGACCGTACTTCCACTCGTTATACTCCACGGTGTTTGCCATATTGATTACCATAATCATATAGAAACCCGCGCCGTAGCCGATGAAGGTATATGCAACCGCAATAAGGATAAATTTTGCAAACCATTCCGAAGATTTCGGCGCGCCTGTGGGGATTGCAAGGGCAAAAATCAGCATTAAGGCAAAGCCGAATATTGTCGCGATACCGGCGGAATACAAGATTGTGTTGCGCCCGAACTTTTTGGACAGCCACGGATAAGTCGCCGTAAACAGCGTGGAAATTATGCCGTAGCCTAAGCCGATAAGCAGGGTGTATCCGCCTTCGTATCCGAACTCGAAGTAAACGTACATCGTCAAAAGTCCGCCACCGACGACACCCGTACCGATTGAAAAAATGAGCATTATGAGCGCGCACCACAAAAGTTGGTCGTTTTTGGCGATGGTTTGGAACATCTTTTTCAGGGTAAGTCTGTCGGACTTGTCGGGCTTAATCGGGGGCAGGGGTTTTTCCTTAACGCCGAGGATTGTAAAAAGTTGGAACAATACCATAAGCACCGCGCTGATGATACCGATGACCTTATAGCCCGTGGGCGCGCCCCATTTTGCAAGCGAACCCGTCGTGAACAAGGGGATAAGAAGGCTGGCAAGTCCGACGCCCGCCGACGCCAGAAGCTGCGCGCACGACGTCAGTTTGTTGCGTTCGTGTTCGTCCGACGTCAGTGACGGCAACATTCCCCAGTAAGAAATATCGTTCATCGTGAACGTAATGCTGAACATAAGGTAGGCAAACGCCAGAAATCCTATGTACGACCAGCCGTCAAGTTTCACGCAAAATACCGAGATGATGACCGCGCCCGTAAGGACTGCGCCCAGAAGTTGCCACGGCTTATACTTGCCCCATTTCGTACGGGTGTTTTCGACGATGCCGCCCATAATGGGATCGTTCAGAGCGTCGAAAATACGCGCGACGACGATGATTGCGCCGACCGCGGTCAGCATTTTGTTGTCAGTAGTCTTTGTGAACAATATGAACGTCATCAAAAAACTGTTGAACAAAAAGTACAAAAAATCGCGTCCGATCGTCCCGAGCGAAAACATAAGCATGTTTTTCGTGAAAGGTTTTTTCAGCTCGGTTTTAAGGCGCGATATTACGTTTGGTTTTTTCGAAATAGTTTCTTCCATAATAATCTCCTATATGTTCGATTATATCAACAAAAACGGATATAGGCAATAAAAAATTTATCAAAAGAAAATCGTAATATTGCAAAACCCAAAATAAAGTGTTAATATGTTTTTATCAACGACATTCGAGGTAGGATTATGGCAAAAAACAAAAAGTCGACGGGACTTTCGCTTTCAACGGTTTTCTCGCTTATTTCGATGGTTCTTTTCATTGTAAAGACCGTCAACAGCTTTTCGGAAGGCGCAAAAGCGGGCGGAGCGTCGGGCATTATCAAGTTTGCGGTGCTGCCGCTCATTATCGTATTTGCGATTTGTTTCTTCGTGCAGGTTATCGCAAGCATAAAGGATCAGAAAGCCGTCAAAGAAAGTATCGGCGACGCGAAATATCAGATCAAAACGACCAAAAAAGTCGCGTCGATTATGGAAGCCGTCGTGGAACTCGTGAGCGTTATCGTCGCGATTCTTCTTGCGTACGACGAATACGCGTCGGGCAATATTAAATGGTATAACTTCCGTTATTACTTCACGCTCATTATTTTGCTGTTCACTTTTTTGAGCACCGTATATTATATCGTAAAGACGTCGCTGAAACTCAAAAAGTCGTCGGATAAGCGCAAAGAACAGCAGGCAAAAGCCCTTGAAAAAGCGCAAAAAGCGGAAGAAAGACAAAAACAAATCGAGGCTGCCACCGCGGAAAAGGAGCGCCGCGCCGAAGAAAGAAAGGCGCAGGAACAGGCGGCAATGCCCAAAAAGGATCAATCGCATAAACCCGTGAAAAAATTCACGAAAAAATAAACAAATATTTTCAATTGTTTATACGGAAAACATTTTGTTAAACTCGCTTTGACACGGGCGGGTTTTACAATATATAATAAAATCAATCTCAGGTAAGGAGGAGTATATGGAAAAACAAAAACTCGATTTCCTGACGGCAAAAGCCAGAAAACTCCGTGACGACGCAATCGAAATTATCGGACACTTCGGTGTCGGACATATCGGCGGCACGATGTCTGTCATGGACGCGCTTACCGTCATTTACTACGACAAAGCAAACGTCGACCCTAAAAATCCCAAAAAACAAGACCGCGACCGCATTATTATGTCCAAAGGACACGCAGGCCCCGCAATGTACGCCGTGCTTGGCGATCTCGGATTTTACCCGCACGAGTGGGAATCCACTTTGAACAGAAACGGGACGAATCTTCCCTCGCACTGCGATATGAACAAAACCCCCGGTATCGACTTTACGGCGGGTTCTTTGGGACAAGGCTTGTCGGCGGCGGTCGGCATGGCTCTGACTGCAAAAATGGACGATAATCCCGCAACGATTTACTGCTTCATCGGCGACGGTGAATCGCAGGAAGGTCAGATCTGGGAAGCGTCGATGTTTGCGGGCAACCACGGCCTTGACAATCTCATCGTGTTCCTTGACAACAACAAAATGCAACTTGACGGCCCCACCGATACAATCAACTCGCTTGCACCCGCAGCGGACAAGTGGAAGGCTTTCAACTTCTTCACCCAAGAAATCAACGGGCATGACCTTGTCGCTATCTCCGACGCAATCGACGCGGCAAAAGCGCAAAAGGGCAAACCCAGCATGATTATCCTCGATACGATAAAAGGCTTCGGCGCGTCCTTCACCGAAGGCGTCACAAACTGCCACAGCATGTCGATTCCCGAGGAACTTTGGAGAAAAGAAACGGGGAGGTATGAATAATGACTGACGAAAAAGAAATGAGGCAAGTGCTTGCCAATACTTTGGCTGAAATCGCAAACACCGATAAACGCATCGTCGTTCTGGAAGCCGACCTTATGGGCTGCCACGCAACGAAAGCGTTCAAAGAAGCGCATCCCGACAGGTTCGTAAACGTCGGTATCGCCGAGGCAAATATGATCGGTATCGCCGCGGGTATGTCCGCAATGGGCAAAATCCCGTTTGCATATTCGTTCGCTCCGTTCGCGACGCGTCGTTGCTACGACACGATTTTCATCTCCGTCGCGTACGCAAAACAACACGTGAAAATCGTCGGCTCCGACCCCGGTATCATGGCGGAAGCCAACGGCGGCACCCACATGCCGTTTGAAGATATGGCGATTATGCGCGCAATCCCAAATATGGTATGCTTCGAGCCTACCGACGGCGCAATGCTCGCCCGCGCAATCCCTCAGATTATCGACTATCCCGGCGCGGTTTATATTCGTCTGTTCAGGAAAAAGCCCGAACATATCTTCGACGACGTTCCCGATTTCAAACTCGGCAAAGCCATCACCGTGAAAGCCGGCAAAGACGTTACCCTTGTCGCAAGCGGTATTATGGTTGAAAAAGCGTTGAAAGCCGCCGAAATTCTGAAAGAAGAAGGCATCGACGCGGGCGTTCTGAATATCCACACCTGGAAACCCATCGACGAAGAAGCAATCGTCAACGCGGTCAAGACAACCGGCGCGCTCGTCACGTGCGAAAACCACACCTTGCAGGGCGGTCTCGGCAGCGCGGTGTCCGAAGTCGTCGTGTCCAAGTGCCCGGCTCCCGTCGGCATGATCGGCGTCAACAACACCTTTGGCGAAGTCGGTAAGAAAGAATACCTTGCCGAAAAATTCCACCTTACGGTCGAAGACATCGTCAACAAGGCAAAAGAAACCATCGCACTCAAAAAGTAATTTTTGCTTAACGAAAAGGCTCGTCGGAAGACGGGCCTTATTTTTTTGTATATTTGTATATTTTATATATTAAATGTATTTATATTGTAAATTTTTTGTCAGATTATTTTTTACCTATTGCAACTTTTTCAATTCGTGATATACTATATACGAAAAAAATATTTCGCGGATTATCCGCAAAAGGCAGGTTATATATGAACAAAGTTTTGGTCACCGGCGGCACCGGTTATATCGGAAGCCACACCGTTATCGAACTTTTGAACGATAATCAGGACGTCGTAATTGTCGATAACCTTTCAAATTCGAAAATCGGCGTTGTCGACCGTATCGAACAAATCACGGGGAAACGTCCCGCGTTTTACAACGTGGACGTGCGCGACAAAGCAAAAATACTCAAAATCTTCAAGGACGAAAAACCCACCGACGTAATCCACTTCGCAGGGCTGAAAGCGGTTGGCGAAAGTGTGAAAATCCCGCTTGCGTATTACGACAACAACCTTAATTCCACGCTCGTTCTCATCGAATGCATGCGCGAGTGCGGCGTGAAAAACCTTGTGTTTTCTTCGTCCGCGACCGTTTACGGCTGCCCGAAGTCGGTGCCTATTTTTGAAGATTTTCCGCTGTCCGCAACCAATCCGTACGGACAGACGAAACTTATGATCGAGCAGATCCTGAAAGATTTTTATCACAGCGACAACTCGTTCAATATCGCGCTTTTAAGATACTTCAACCCCATCGGTGCGCACGAAAGCGGGCTTATCGGCGAAGATCCCAACGGTATCCCCAACAACCTTGTGCCTTATATCACGCAGGTTGCCGTCGGAAAACTTGAAAAAGTCCACGTTTTCGGCAACGATTATCCCACGAAAGACGGCACGGGCGTCAGGGATTATATCCACGTCGTCGACCTTGCGAAAGGTCACATCGCCGCGCTTAAAAAACTGCACGAAAATTCCGGGCTTGTCATCTACAACCTCGGCACCGGACACGGATACAGCGTGCTGGAAATGATTAACGAGTTTTCAAAAGTCGTCGGACACCCCATCGCGTATCAGATCGACGGCCGCCGCGCAGGCGACATCGCGGAATGCTACGCCGATTGCTCGAAAGCCAAAAAAGAACTCGGCTGGGAATGTAAGTTCGATCTCCATCGTATGGCGGAAGACAGCTGGCGTTGGCAAAAAATGAACCCCAACGGACTTGAATAATATGAAATACTTTATTGCGACGGATATACACGGCTCGTACTTCTTTGCGAAAAAGGTCGTGGAAGAATTTGAAAAGTCGGGCGCGGACAAACTCGTGCTCCTTGGCGACATGTACTACCACGGTCCCAGAAACCCTTTGCCCGAAGAACACGCCCCGATGAAGGTTGCGGAACTTTTCAATTCCTTGTCGGACAAAATCATTGCAATCAAGGGGAACTGCGACGCCGAAATCGACGAAATGATTTCAACGTTTCCGTTTTCGCCCGCGGTGCACGTAAACGTCGGCGGGGAAAGGGTGACTTTCACGCACGGGCATTATTTCAATAAGGACGTGTTACCGATAGGGTGCGACCTTCTGGTGTACGGGCATTTTCACGTGAACGAACTGACGGAACGCGACGGCACGACGTGCGTATGCGTGGCGTCGGCGTCCCTCCCGAAGAACGGGTGCAAGCCGTCTTATATGCTTCTGGACGAAGACGGATTCGTCGTAAGAACCCTTGACGGCGACGTCGTTTTTGAAAAATCCTTTTCGTAAAATTCAATAAAACCGAATAAATGTATAAAATCTTGCAAAATATGCAGGATTTTATTCATATATACAGTGAAATACAAAAATATTTAATTTTTTGTGAATATTTATGCAAAATTGCTTGCCAAGCGCGAATAGTTATGCTATGATTGCATCATCGAAAACGAAATAAATTTATTGAGGTATAAAAATGAAAAAAATTCTCGCGGCATTACTGACCGTCGCAACGGTTATCACCTGTGCGTTCGCATTCACCGCATGCGACAAAAAAGGCGGAGGAGCAACAGAAAAAATCAAAATGGTCGACGTCGACCTTTCAAGCGAACAATATGCTTTCATCGTCAAAAAGGAAGATACGGAACTTCTTAACACCGTAAACGGCATTCTTGACGCAAAAGCCACGGAAATCCAGGCGATTATGGACAAGTACCTTAACGCCACGGAAGACCAGCTTGCGACGTTTGGCAGCAACAGCATTAAAACCAGCTCAACCGACGGCGCAAACGAACTTGTCGTCGCAACGAATATCGACTTTGCTCCGTTTGAGTACTACAACGGCAACAAAATCGCCGGTATCGACATAGAAATTGCGCAACTTATCGCAGACGAAATGGGCAAAACCCTTGTCGTGGAACATATGGATTTCGACGCGGTCGTGACGGCTGTTCAGACAATCGACAAATACGACATCGGTATGGCGGCTCTTACCATAAGCGAAGACCGCAAACAAATGGTAAACTTCACGAAACCTTACTTCGATACCACGCAAGTCGTCGTTGTCAAAGCGGACGACACCATGTTCGACGCATGCACCGATAAGGACGCAATGCTTCAAAAACTCGCTTCTCTGTCGGGAGCGGCGGCAAAGTGCGGCGGACAAGCCGGCACGACAGGTCAGCAATTCGTGAAAGGCAACGAAGCGCTTGAATTTGCGGGTTTTGCAAATCTCGATTTCAGCGGATACGATTCTCCCGCACTTGCGGTACAATCGATGCTTGACGGCAACATCTCGTTTATCATCGTCGACAAGGCGGTTGCACAAACTCTTCTTAAAAACGTAAATAAATAAGACCGTGTTTGAAAAAAAGTGGCAAATCTTTATAAGGTCGTTCGTTGAGAACGAAGGATACAAAAATGTACTGCTGGGTTTTAAAAACACAGCGTACATTGCCGTATTCGGCTTTCTGATAGGTATCTGTATAGGTACCTTCGTTGCTATTGTCAAGGTTGCGGGAAAGCAAAGCAAAGTTTTCAAGTGGATTTCGAAAATCGGCGATATATACGTCGGGTTTTTCAGGGGCACGCCGATTGTCGTGCAACTTTTGCTGTTGTATTACGTGATTTTCCCGCTTGCGGGTGTCAATATCGACAAACTTGTCGTGGCAATCGTTACGTTTGGCATAAATTCGGGCGCGTACGTTTCGGAAATAATGCGCAGCGGTATTTTGTCCGTCGACGCGGGACAAAGGGAAGCGGGGCGCGCGCTCGGGCTTTCTTATCCGTCGACGATGCTCAGAATCGTTTTGCCGCAGGCGCTCAAAAACAGCCTGCCCGCGCTCGGCAACGAACTTATCGCGCTTGTCAAAGACACGTCGGTCGCCGGGTTTATCGCCGTGTTTGATCTCACGCAGGCGTTCAAACTTATCGGCTCGTCGTCGTACGAATTTATGATACCGTATCTCGTACTTGCGCTGTTCTATCTTGTCATTGTCGGAATTCTGACGGTGATTATCAAGATGATTGAAAGGAGGTTTGCGAAAAGTGATAAATAACGAAAACGAAAGTTTAATCGCGGCGGAATGCCACGCGCAAGCCGACGAAAAGAAAGCGATGCTGGAAGTCGAAAACCTTACCAAAAAATTTGGCGATCTTCTTGTTCTGGACGACATTTCGACAAAGATTTACGAAGGCGAAAAAGTGGTTATCGTCGGGCCGTCCGGCGGCGGGAAATCGACGTTTTTAAGGTGCTTGAACGTTCTTGAAGATCCGACGGCGGGGCGAATACTTTTTATGGGCAATGACCTTGCCGACCTTAAAGTCAACATAAACGTCCAGCGTCAGAATATAGGTATGGTATTCCAGCAGTTCAACCTTTTCAACAACTATACCGTAAAAAAGAATATTACGCTTGCACCTGTCAGAATCGGCATTTCAAATATGCGAAAACAAAAGATAAAGAATGCTTTTGTGCCGATTTATAATAAGTTTTATAAAAAATACGGCGATAAAATCAATGCTAAAATCGACGCCGAAAAGGAACAACTCATAAAGCAGTCGGAAGAACTGAAAGCCGTGCTGAAAGACGTTTCCGCCGAATGGGAAAAAACCAAAAAGTCGGAAGAAAGGCAGGGGAAAACCTATGCGACGTACGATCCCGAACTGACGAAAAAGAAACTGAAACTCACCGCGAAAATCGAAAAGAAAGAACGCGCCGTTTCGCATAAAAACCATATCGCAGAAAAACAGGTCGTCGCGCCGGAATTCTCGTCGAAAAAGGAAATCAAGGCGCATGCGGAAGAAAACGCGTTGCGACTTTTGAAAAGAATCGGGCTGGAACAAAAAGCCGACGCGTATCCTTCGACCTTGTCGGGCGGACAAAAGCAGCGTATCGCCATCGCAAGGGCGCTTGCAATGAATCCCAAGGTCATGCTTTTTGACGAGCCGACGTCTGCGCTCGATCCCGAAATGGTCGGCGAAGTTCTGGACCTTATTAAGGAGCTTGCGGAAGAAGGTATGACGATGGTCATCGTCACGCACGAAATGGGATTTGCGAAAGAAGTCGGCACAAGGATTTTGTTTATGTCCGAAGGAAAAATCACCGAAGAAAACAACCCGAAAGACTTTTTCGAGCACCCGCAAAACGACAGGACGAAAGAATTTTTAAGGAAAGTTCTGAACGCCTGACCGAAAAAATCGCTTAAACCGCCCATAGGGGCGGTTTTTTATTGTGTTTTAAGGAAAAGTGGGCTATAATATTTGATATGAAAAAACAAGCCGTGAAAAATCTTACCATATTCATAGTGTTGCTTGCGCTGATTGCGGGCGCGTTTTCGTGCGGATTTTTCACAAACGACGTCGCGTATGCCGCCGTGCTCCCCGACGCCGTTTCAAATCAATGGTTTGACGGCGAAGATTATAATAATTTCAACGATACTCTTCAAGCGATAAATAAGATAAAAGACGGGCTTTCCACGGCGGAAAAAGCCGATTTCAAAAATAATCCCGTCCTTGTTGCGGTGATCGACACGGGGATTAACGCCTCGCACGAGTTGTTCGACGGCGTATTGTGCGACGAAGGACTTTGGTATAACGCGATCACTCATAAAAACGGCAGAGATTACATCGACGACACTTGCAATAACGGCACTCTTGTCGGGCACGGCACGCACGTTGCGGGCATCGTCGCGCAGGAAATCAAAAAATACGGGCTTGAAGACTACATTAAGATTTTGCCCGTGAAAGCCGGCGACAGCAAAGGAAGTTTCGAAGCCGTCGCAGTCGTGGACGCAATAAGTTACGTCAAAGATCTTGCTACGCAAAACAAGACGATTGTGATAAATATGTCGCTGACAAACATGATAAGAGCGTCGGACACTTCATCGTGGGGCAAAAACGGCGCGATTGACGTCATGATACAAAGCGCGGTGCGTGAAGGAGTCATAGTTTGCGCGGCGGCGGGAAACAAAGGATATAACTCATCGTCCACGGGAAACAGTCTTGGAAGCCCGGCGTGCCTTGAAAACGTCATCGGCGTTATGAATTATATGGAAGGTCTTATTCCCGCGCCGAAATCCAACTACGGCGCGGCGTACGACATTGCGGCGCCGGGACAACAAATAATAAGCGCGGCAAAGTCGGACGAAACCGAGCCGTACTGCACAAAAGACGGCACGAGCATGGCAACGCCTTTCGTATCCTTTGCGGCGGCGGTGCTGGAAATAGGATTTAACAGGAAATCGGCAACCGTTTACGACGTGATGACAAGTACTCCTGCCGTTGCAACAGGCACAGTATCGTACGGAAACGGTGTTTATACCGCAAAAAAACTTAATTTAAGTGCCTTTGTTGACTTTAAGCATATTAAAGAAATCAAAGTCTTTACCGAAGACGAAAGCCTTGACGCGCTTAACCAGAACATTTCGTCGCCGAAAAAAGTCGTCGCTTTTGCAAAGCTCAGATACTTTGACGAAGAAGGCTTCGCGCCCGAAATCGACGTCGCGTACAAGAGCATAAAAATGTACGTCGTGAAAGCCGGCAAAAACGGAACACTTTCGGGCGGCGAAGTTATTTACAGCGTAAACGGCGCAAGGATCGAATTTACCCCGACGGAGCCCGGAACGTATTTTATTTACGCCGCGAACAGCGCGTATATCAACGATACGTCCGAGATAATCACCGTCAAAGTCAACTACGTTCAAACGGTTGAAGACGCGCAACTTTCGGTTGTCGGCGATGCCGTCGTGCGCGCCGAAAGCACTGTCGTTTATAAACTTGACAACGCGTATATGCTCGATCCCGAACTTGTAATCGTGTGGGATATTTACGACGAAAACGGGCGACGCGTCGACACGAAAATCGGCACGGAAATTTCCTTTACGCCCGAAACAAAAGGCGAATACACGATAATTTGCAGCGTCGGCGGCAAAACGATTGCGGGATATAACGTGAACGTCAAAACAAGTGAAAAAACCGTCCGAGCGGTGTCGGGCGGCGTTACGAGTGCGGTTGCGTTTTCGGCGGTTGCTGCCGTATTGATAATCGTGATTGTGAAAATGCTTAAAAGGCGCGCTTAATCTTTTTTTGAAAATTCTTTTTCAAGTTTTTCGGCATAAACGATGAGATAAGTCTTGATGACGTCCATCGTATTTTTGTAAAATTCCATTGACTTTCTGTAAAACGGATCGGGAATGTTGATGTTTTTTCCGATGGCGGCTTTTGAAAGATTGACGTATTTTTTCTTGTACTTAAAAGGAAGCAAAAACCATTGAAGATAACCCATGCCGATAATGACGTCAGCTTCGTCAAACTTTTTCCTGTCTTTAAGAATGAAGTCGGGCTTGAAGGCGTCGAGTTCCTCCTTTGCAAAGCCTTCTTCCAGAAGGAGCGCGTAAGTTTTCGGGTGCATCGCGCGCGACTGATTGAAAACCGCCGACGACGTGACGCTTTCGATATTCTTTTTCAGAACGTCGCTTTCCGACACCAGACGTTTGAATATAAATTCCGCATAAGGACTGCGGCAGGTATTTGACGAACAAACGATGAGTATTTTCATATTTCCTCAGAAAAATGCGATATGGGCGTATTGTACAATAAAGCGGCAAAAAAGTAAAGCAAAATATAATTGATAAATTATGTACGTTATTATATAATATAAAATATAAAAATCAAGGAAACAATTATGAAAACGGTATTGATAACGGGCGCGTCAAAAGGTATCGGCGCGGAAATCGCAAGGACGCTTGCAAAAGAAGGCTACAACGTCGCGATAAATTTCAACAAAAGCGAAAGAGCGGCGGTCGCGCTCAAAAACGAGCTTGAAAAATATACGTCCGTAATGCTTGTGAAAGCCGACGTGTCGAAGTACGACGAGGTCGCAAGTATGGTAAGCGCGGTCAGAAACAAATTCGGAAGCATAACGCACCTTGTGTGCAATGCGGGAATAAGCGTGACGGGGCTGCTCGAAGATATGGATTTATGTCAATGTGACAGTGTTATTGACACAAATCTGAAAGGCGTTATTTATACCGTGAAAGAAGTAATCCCCGATATGGTGAAAAGAAAAAGCGGCGTCATCGTGAGCGTGTCGTCGATATGGGGAAAAACGGGCGCGTCGTGCGAGGCGGTTTATTCCGCGTCGAAAGCGGGCGTCATTGCGTTTTCCGAGGCGATGGCAAAGGAACTCGGGTTGTCGGGAATCAGGGTGAACGCGGTGTGTCCCGGTTGCATTGACACCGATATGATGAGAAAAGAAAACTTTACTGCATGCGAAATGCAGACTCTTATCGACGAAACGGCGATAGGCAGAATCGGCACGCCCAAAGACGTTGCGGACGTAGTGTCGTTTTTGTTGTCCGACAAATCGTCCTTTATCACGGGGCAGGCAATTACCGTTGACGGCGGTTTTATTTAATATCATTTTTCAAAAATCCGACCATGAACGACGTAATCAGACAAAAACTGAAAGACCTTCCGCAAAGCCCCGGCGTATATATTATGTCGGACGTTTCCGGCACGGTCATTTACGTCGGGAAAGCGGTCAACCTTAAAAACAGGGTAAGTCAGTATTTCCATTCGTCCGTAAAAACCGAAAAAACGATGAAACTTGTCGAAAACATCGTCGATTTTCGTTACATTATGTGCGCGACCGAAGAAGAAGCGCTCGTTCTGGAAAACAATCTTATCAAAAAGCACGCGCCGAAGTACAATATTTTGTTGAAAGACGACAAACAATATCCTTTCATCAAGATTAACGTCAAAGAAAAATTTCCGTCGGTGCAGGTCGTAAGGAAACTTGTCGACGACGGTAGCAAATACTTCGGACCCTATATGGTCGGCGTGAACACAAAAGATATTCTGGAACTTATCGGCAGCGCGTTCCCCGTGAGAAGTTGCAATAAGGATTTGTCGCACCTTCCTTCGTCGCATAGACCGTGCCTGATGAGTCATATCGGGCGGTGTCTTGCGCCGTGTTCAGGAAACGTTACCCGCGAAGAATACGGCAAGGTAATTTCCGACGTAATTTCGTTCTTAAAGGGAAACGACGAAGAGATAAAAAAAGTCATTGAAAAGAAAATGTACGACGCGTCGGCAAGGGAAGATTTTGAAAGCGCACTGTATTTCAAAAACCGCCTGCACACGCTCGATAAACTTATCCGTCAGCAAATCGCCGCACTTCCGAAAGACTACAATATGGACGTGTTTTCGGTTTTGGACAACGGCGTATATACCGCCGTATCGGTGCTTATGGTGCGCGGCGGAAAGCTTGTCGGCGGCGACAATTATCCCGTCGAAAGCATAAATTCAGGCTTAGTAAAACCTGTCGAAAATGCGGAAAACAAAGCCAAAGATGAACTTGAACTTAACAAGAATCTTCTGGAACAATTTGTCCTGCAATACTATGACAATATGCCGGACGCACCCGACGAAATCGTCGTAAACACGACTTTACCGTCGGAAAACGCATTGTTAAGCGTGTTATCCGATAAATTCGACAAAAAACTTAATATCATCGTTCCGCAGCGCGGCATAAGAAAACAACTTGTCGAAATGGCGGAAAACAATGCGAAAAATTACCTTGACACCTTTGTCGTAAAACAACTGAAAAAATATAACCTTACCGAAGGCGCGGTGCAGAAACTGCAAGAGATTTTACGTCTTCCGTCGCCGCCCGCTCGTATGGAGTGTTTTGACATTTCACATTTCAGCGGGACGGATGTCGTGGCGAGCATGACGGTGTTTCAGAACGGGGAGCCGAAAAAAAGCGCGTATCGCCGTTTCAAGGTGAAAGTCCAACAGAACAACGACTTTGAAAGCATGCACGAAACGTTACTTCGCCGCCTTTCGAAAATCGGAAATTCCGAGGACGAAAGTTTCAACGCGCACCCGGATCTTATTGTCATTGACGGCGGAAAAGGTCAACTTTCACGCGCGCAGGACGCAATGCGGGAAGCGGGGGTTTACGTCAATATGATTTCCCTTGCCGAAAGCGACGAAATAATATATTTTCCCGATAAGTCGGAAGGGCTTTATTTGTCGCGCCGTTCGCCCGCGCTTGCGCTTTTGATGAGACTCCGTGACGAGGCGCATCGTTTTGCGGTGGATTACGCCACTCGCCTGCACACAAACCGCTTAAAGGTGTCGAGCCTGAAAGACATCGAAGGTATCGGCGACAAAAAAACGGATATTTTATACAATCATTTCAAAACCATTGACAGAATCAAAGCTGCTTCCGTCGATACGCTTGCGTCCGTCAAGGGCATTTCGAGAGGCGACGCGGAAAAAATCCGCGCATTCTTCGACGGCAAAAATCAAAAATAATTTTTAAGCCTAAAAATCGTTGTTGAAATCGTAAGGATAATATATAATAGTATTTACTTAATTTGAGGTAACGCTTATGAAATATAAGTTTATCGCTTGCGACTACGACGACACGTTGCTTCCGAAAAGCGGCGTGATAAGCTATTTCACGAAAGACACGATACGCGAATATATCGCCCGCGGCGGCAGGTTCGCGATTTGCACGGGAAGAATGTTCAAAAGTATCGTAAAAATCGCGCGGGAATTCGGTCTGCACGGCGAAATCATCAGTTATCAGGGCTCTTTAATCAAAAATATCGACACCGAAGAAACCCTGCTCGTCAACTATATCGACAAAGACCTTGCCGTCGATTACGTGGAATTTATGAAAAAACAAAACGTGTTTCCGCAAGTGTACGTCGGGGACAATCTTTGCGTCGAAAAGGAAAATCCGTACAGCGTGGATTACGCGCGGGTTTGCGGGGTGCCGCTTAACGTCGTCGGGGATTTCAAAGCGTTTTTCAAAACGACGGACGCGCCCGTGAACAAGGTGTATTGCAGCATGGATTCGTCGATAACGGAGCAGGTCAGAAACGCCGCGATCAAGGAATTCGGCGACAGGCTTTTAATCAACAGTAGCAAGCCGTACAACGTCGAGGCGGTCGACGCGCACGCGTCCAAAGGGAAAGCGGTCGAGTTTCTTGCAAACATATACGGCATAAGCCTTTCAGACACGATGACTTTCGGCGACAACCTTAACGATTTGCAAATGATCGAAGTCGCGGGGATGGGCGTTGCGGTCGGAAACGCCGTTGACACGCTGAAAAACGCGGCTGATTATATCGCGGAAAACTGCGAAGACGACGGCGTCGCGAAAACCATAAGGGAGTTTTGCTTTTAGGAGATAATTATGAAAATCAATGTCAATACCGGAATCGAAGAAACAAGCGGCGAAATTATCGCTCTTCGCGATTTCGCAAACCTTCTGAAACTGAAAATCATTTATATGAATACCGCGCGGCAAATTACGTTGCAAACGGTGAGCGTCAACCGTCCGGGGCTTATTCTTTCGGGCTTTGACGACTATTTCGCAAGAAGCCGCGTGCAGGTGCTCGGCAACGCCGAAATGTACTATCTGTATCAGATGACCGACGAAAACCGCCGTGCAGCGCTGAAAAAACTGTTCAAAACGGAAGTCCCGTGCATCATAATTTCAAGGGGGCTCGAACCGTGCAAGGATATGCTTGACCTTGCGAAAGAGTACGACACGCCGGTTTTGCAATCGAACGCGATAACGTCGGAAGTCGTCAACGATATCATCAATTTCCTGAACGATTTTCTTGCGCCGAAAACCAGAATACACGGAACTCTCTTGGACATCGACGGCATCGGGGTGCTGCTTACGGGCATCAGCGGCGTCGGTAAAAGCGAAACCGCGCTCGAACTCATTCACAGGGGACATATGCTCGTCGCGGACGACGCTGTCGAACTGAAAGTCATAAAGGACACGATACAAGGCTCCTCGCCCGACAAGATTCAGGACTTTATCGAGCTTCGCGGCGTCGGATTTATCAACGTCAGGAACATGTACGGCGTTGCGGGCATTTTAAGAAAAACCAACGTCGACCTTGTTATCGAACTTGTCGAATACGAAAAATCGCAAAACTATGAACGAAGCGACGCGCCGATGCGTACTTATAACGTTTTGGGCGTCGAAATTCCGAAACTTATCGTCCCTGTCATTATGGGCAGAAACCTTGCGATTATCGTCGAAGTCGCGGCAAAGAATTTCCGCTTGAAGCAAATGGGCTACGACGCCAACGAAGAACTTATCGAAAGAATGCACAGGGATTAACCTTTTTCGTCCGTTTTCATAAAATGGTAAAATGGACAGGATTAAGGTTATCGAAAACGCCGACGGGAAGAGATATTCGTCATTTTTAAGCGGCGGAAAAATCAAAAAACTGTATCTGCCCGAAAACGAAAACGAAGTCGTAAGGGCGGTTGAATATCTGACGGAAAAGAACGAGAAGTTTTTTATTCTCGGCAACGGCACGAACACGCTGATATCCGACGACGGCGTCGGAAACGTGATGTGTCTTAAACGCGTGAAGGGCATCGAAGTCCGAGGCGCAGAAATTGTCGGGCGTTGCGGCGAAACGATGAAAAGTCTGTTTCGCGCGGCGTTAGACAAAGGGCTTTCGGGACTTGAAGAACTTTCGGGAATCCCGGGGACGTTTGGCGGCGCGTTAACGATGAACGCAGGGGCGTTCGGCGCGGAAATCGGGGATTATGTCACCGAAATAACCGTTTTACACGGCGGAATCGTGCAAAAAATCCAAAAATCCGACCTGTGGTTTTCGTATCGGGACAGCGTAGTGAAAAAGAAAGGCTACGTCGTTCTGTCGGCAACACTAAGGTTGAAAAGGAAAGACAAAAATCTTATCGCGGCGCGCGCGAAAGATTGCGAAACAATACGGCGGGCGGCGCAACCCGACAGTCCGTCGCTTGGAAGCACTTTCAAAAAACACGACCTTGTGAGCGCGGCGTATTATATCGACGCACTGAATCTTAAAGGGTTTTCGGAAGGCGGCGCGAAGGTGTCCGAAAAGCACGCCGGGTTTATAATAAACTCGGGCGGGGCGACAAGCCGCGACTACAAAATACTGTCGGACGCGATTTCGGACAAGGTAAGATGCGCGTTTGGCATAAGTCTTGAAAGAGAAATCGAAATAATAGGAAACATATGAAATTTTACGGCGACTATCACACACATTCGGTTTACAGCGACGGACGGGCTAAAATATCCGACGCCGCGCTTTACGCCGGGAAAATCGGACTGAAAGAACTTGCGATCACCGACCACGGGTTTGCAAACGTAACGCTGTCGCTGACGGAAAAGAAGTTTGAAAAAGAAATAATCGATGTGAAAAGGGTAAGGGGAAACCTTGAAAACGTCAATTTGTTGCTTGGTGTGGAGGCGGATATCGTCGACACGAAGGGCAATCTTGACGTGACGGACAAGCACCTTATGAATATGGATATTCTTGTCGTGGGGTTTCATCGGTTCATCAGAAGCACGTCGGTCAAGGATTATTTTTCATACGTCCTTTTCAATGGGTTCATCACCGACGTTTTCGGCACGACCGCAAAGAAAAAAGCGGCGGCGACCGACGCGTTTATCGCGGCAATCGAAAACAATCCCGTCGATATTTTGTCGCACGTCGGCAATCATGCGATCGTCGACGTAAAGGAAGTGTGCAAAACCGCGGCAAGGTGTGGCACTCTTATCGAAATCAATATGAAACATCTGCCGCTTGTCGAAAGGCTGTTGCCCGAAATGCTTGATACCGACTGCAATTTTATCGTGAACAGCGACGCTCACAAGTTAAGCGCAATCGGTAATTTTAACAGGGCGGAAGAAATAATAAAAAAATACGACATGCCAAATACCCGCGTCGTAAACCTTGACAAAAAGCCCGAGTTCACAAGGCTTGCCGACTGGAAGAAAAAACATGGAAAAACTGAACTTTAACAGATACGCAAAAAACGAATTACTGACGACGGAATTTGAAAACAAATGTTGCGCGACGGCATGGCTATCCGCCGCGATAAAAGCAATCGGCAGTTTAAGAATACTGAAAAACAAAACCGAGCTCGTTTTCGAGTCGCAGGACTACGAATATATAAAATCGACGGCAATCGCCGTCAAAACGACGTACAACGCGGAAATCGACGTTGACGTTACGAACGTGAACACGGGGCTTCAAAAGGGCAAACTGTACGTTATGAAAGTGCCGCCCGCAATCACGCACGATATGTTGTACGACGCCGGCATTATCAGAAAAACGAAAGACGGCTATGACTTTGTCGAAGGTATCGACAACAAGGTCGTGATGAACGAGTGCTGTGCAAAGACGTATCTGAAATCGTTGTTCGTGGCGACGGGCTCTGCAAACGTGCCCGAAAAACTTATCGGCGAAGACGCGGATATCGAGTCGTCTGGAAGCGGGTATTATCTGGAATTTGCGCTTTCGGACGAAACGTATGCTTTATCGGTCAAAAAACTGCTGTTAAGTTTCGATATTGTCGCAAAAACGGTGGAACGAGGCAATAAGTTTATCGTGTACGTCAAGGAAAGCGAAGTCATTTCAAACTTCTTTGCGCTGCTCGGCGCGTCCGAAACGGTGCTTTATATGCAGGACGTAATGATTGAAAGGCTTGTCAACAACAACGTCAACAGAAAGAGCAACTGCTCCGTCGCGAATATGGACAAGACGGCAATCGCCAGCACGAAACAACTTCTTGCGATTGAAAATATCGAAAAGAATTTCGGCGTGAAAAGGCTCAGCGAAGAGTTGCGAGCTCTTATCGCGCTGCGAAAAGAATACCCCGAGGCAACGCTTGATTTCTTTGCCGAAAAACTCGGCGTGAGCAAAAGTTGCATCAACCACAGATTCAGAAAAATAATCTCGATTGCGGAAGAACTTTCTGCCGCAAACGACGCGGAGAACGAAAATGAGTAAAGAATTCGTCCATCTTCATTTGCATACCGAATACAGCCTGCTTGACGGCGCGGCGAGAATCTCGGGCGAAGGGAAAAAATCCCCCCTTGCCGAAGCGTTGAAAGCAAAAGGAATGACCGCCTGCGCGATTACCGATCACGGCAATATGTACGGCGTTTATTCCTTCATCGAGGCGATGAAAAAAGCGGGCATAAAGCCCATTATCGGCAGCGAGTTTTACACGGTCAGGGATATTAAAAACTGCGATCCGACCGAAAAACGCCATCACCTTATTCTGATTGCGAAAAACAAAACGGGATACGACAATCTTATGAAACTTTCGTCGATATCGTTCAAGGACGGTTTTTATTATCGTCCGCGTATCGACATGAACGTTTTAAGGCAGTATTCCGAAGGAATAATTTGTTTGTCCGCCTGCGTGCAGGGCGAAGTGCCCCGTCTGATTATCGAGGACAATTACGAAGGCGCGAAAAGGTCGGCGCTGGAATTCAAAGAAATCTTCGGCGACGATTATTATATCGAACTTCAGGACCACGGCATTGCGGAAGAAAAGAAAGCGTTGCCCGAACTCGTAAGGCTTGCAAGGGAAATCGGCGTGAAAGTCGTCGCGACGAACGACGTCCACTACATTGAAAAGAACGACGCCGACATGCAGGACGTGCTGATGTGCATCAGTATGAAAAAGCAGCTGACCGACTCCGACCGCATAAGGCTTGAACCCGAGGAATTTTACCTTAAATCGTACGACGAAATGCACGACAAGTTTTCGTGGATCGAGGAAGCGCTTGACAACACCGTCGAAATCGCGAATAAAATCGAATTCGTTCCGGCAACGGCGGCGCCTGCCGGGCATTACGAAATCCCTGAGTTCGCAACCCCCGCCAAATACGATTATCTTCCCAAGGAAAACAACCAAAGGGAAGCGGCATATCTTCGCGACCTTGCGGAAGAAGGCATTGCGAAACGATATAAAGTCGTCACGGACGAGGTCAGGGAAAGGCTGGAATACGAGCTTGGCGTCATCATCAAGATGGGCTTTGCGGGATATTACCTTATCGTCTGGGATTTTGTGAATTACAGCAAAACTCACGGTATCCCCGTCGGTCCCGGGCGCGGAAGCGGCGTCGGAAGTATCGTCGCGTACGCAATCGGCATCACAAACGTCGATCCCTTGAAATACGACCTGTTCTTTGAAAGGTTCTTAAACCCGGAAAGGGTGTCGATGCCCGACTTCGATATCGACTTCTGCACGGTCAACAGGGAGCGCACGATCCAGTACGTTCAGGAAAAGTACGGCAAAGACCACGTCGCGCAGATTATAACTTACGGCACGTTGTCCGCCCGCGCGGTTATTAAGGACGTCGCGCGCGTTTACAGCATTCCTTACGCCGACGCCGACAAATGGGCAAAGGCGATAAACGACGTCGTACATATTTCGCTGTCGCAGGCTCTCGGTCGCGGGCCTTACAAGGACGACGAAGAAAAAGCGAAAATGCTTTCGCCCGATTTCATAAAATATTACGAAGAAGACGTCACCGCAAAAACGATAATAGATATGTCGTTGCGCCTTGAAAATATGCCCAGACAAACGGGTATGCACGCGGCGGGCGTTTTGATTTGTCCGCGCCCCGTGTGGGATTTCGTACCTTTGCAAAGGAGCGGCGAATATATCACGACTCAGTTCGACAAAAAGCAGGTCGAGGCGATGGGGCTTCTGAAAATGGACTTTCTGGGGCTCAACACCCTTACCGATATCGAAGCCGCGCTTGACTTTGTGGAAGAAACCACGGGGGAACGGCCGGATCTCGGCAAACTGTCTTTTGACGATCCGAACGTTTATAAACTCATCTCCGACGGCGAAACGAAAGCGGTTTTCCAGCTTGAACAGGAAGGTATGAAAAAGTTCATGATGCAACTTCAACCCAACTGTCTGGAAGAAATTATCGCAGGCGTGGCGCTTTATCGACCGGGTCCGATGCAGTTTATCCCGAACTATATCGATTGCAAATTCCATCCCGAACACATTCATTATCTGCACCCGATGCTTGAAAACTCCCTGAAAGTTACGTACGGCTGTATCGTGTATCAGGAGCAGGTCATGAACATCGCAAGGGAAGTTGCGGGCTACTCGTTCGGAAAAGCCGACGAACTTCGCCGCGCAATGGGCAAAAAGGACGCCGCGAAAATGGCGGCGAACAAAGACATTTTCATCAACGGCAAAAAGGACGAAGAAGGCAACGTTATTATCGAAGGCGCGGTGGCGCGCGGTATGCCGAAAGAGATCGCGTCGGAACTTTTTGAACAAATCACGAAGTTTGCCGCGTACGCATTCAACAAGTCGCACGCAACGGCGTATTCGGTCATTACTTATCAGACGGCGTGGCTGAAAAGATATTATCCGCTGTGCTTCCTTGCCGCCGTTCTGAACAACCGTATCACGAACGCGGACGAGGTCAAAAACTACGTAAATTACCTTAACACAATTAACATAAAAGTCCTGCAACCCGACATCAATAAGTCCAAAACAAAGTTCAGTATCGAGGGTGAAAATCTGCGCTTCGGGCTTATGGCAATCAAGAACGTGGGCGAGGCGGCGGTTGACGCGATTATTGCCGAAAGAAACGCAAACGGGGACTTTACTGACCTTGAAGACCTGTTAAACCGCGTAAGCGGCGTAAACATCAACAAGCGCATGATCGAAAGTATGATCAAAGGCGGTGTGTTCGATTGCTTTGGGAAAACCCGCGCGACGCTTATGGCAAGCTATGAACAGATTATGGATACCATCGCCCGCGACAAGAAAAACTCGGAAGGCGGACAAATGTCTTTATTCGACGCGCTTATCGACGACGACTTTGTGAAATTCAAGTATCCCGATATCCCCGAATATACCGAAATCAACAAACTTATGCTGGAAAAGGAAGTCCTTGGAATGTACGTCACGGGACACCCCTTAAACTCGTACAGGCAGGAACTTTCAAAGTTCGGTTTCAACACGTCGATGCTTGTCGTCGAAGCGGACGAAGCAAGCGACGATGACGACGATCAGGGATACCAGAAAGCGGCGTACGACAAAAGCTTTGACGGGAAACGAATAAAGCTCGGCGGTATTATAAACAGTGTCGAAAGGAAGTTTACAAAGCGTGGCGACAGCATGGGCGTCGGCGTCGTGGAAGACTTATACGGACAAATTCAATACGTTTTGTACAGCCGCTCGTTTGAACAATACCGCGATATGCTGAAAGAAAACGCAATCGTCGTAATGGAAGGCACGCTTGTCGTGCGCGACGACGAAATGCCGAAAATCAACGTGTTTGCGGTGCATCCGCTTGAAAAACAGGAAGTCGTCGAGGTCAAACCCGTCGCGACTTACGAAGGGAAAACTTTGAGGCTTACCGTACACGGCGCGAAAAACGAGATAATGTCGCTTGTCAAAGAAGCAAGAAACATCATATCGTCCAACAAAGGGCGCAGCAGGGTTTTCTTCGTTTTCGACTGGGGCACTGCCGAAACGCCCGAAAAGGCGGAAATCGGCGACGCATTGCTTGCCGACCTTAAAACCGTTTTGGGGCGCGCGAACGTCGAAGTTACCGAATAAACAAAAATTGACGAATGTAAGGTTTTGGCAAAGCTTTGGGAAAAGCGGTTGACAAAACATATTGTATATTTTACCATAGTGTAGTATGTTTGGAGAACATTTATTATGACGGATTATAAGGAATACGAAGACGTCGCGACAGAAGATTACATCGTCGTGAAAGCATTGTCCGAAGGCGTTCAGGTCATCGGGCTCACAAGGGGCGGCGAAACGCGCTCGCACCACACCGAAATGCTTGACGCGGGCGAAGTTCTCGTGGCGCAGTTTACGACAAAAACGTCTGCAATCAAAATAAGGGGCGACGCCGAAATACTGACGAAACACGGCGCTGTCCGAAGCAATAAGAAATAACATTTTTACGGAGAAATAACAATGGCAAAAAACATCGACAAAATCGCCATTCTTACGAGTGGCGGCGACAGCATGGGCATGAACGCCGCAATCAGAGCGGCTGTTCGTTATGCGCTTGGCAAACGCGTGAAAGTCTATGGCGTAAGACACGGCTATATCGGTCTTATCGAAAACGATATTTACGAACTTGACTATAAAAGCGTTTCGAACATCATTCAGAAGGGCGGCACAATGCTTCGCACCGGTCGCTCGGATGAATTCAAAGACCCCGAAGTCCTTAAAAAAGGCGTCAAAAACCTTACCGACAGGGGAATAAACAACCTTATCGTCATCGGCGGCGACGGCTCGTTCCGCGGTATGTGCGATATCGAACGTTACACCGACGTACACTGCATCGGTATACCCGGCACGATAGACAACGACCTTGCTTACACCGACTACACGATCGGCTTCGACACCGCTTGCAACACCGTCATCGACGCGATTATGAAACTTCGCGACACGGCGGCTTCGCACGGTCGTATCATGGTGCTTGAAGTAATGGGCAGAAACTGCGGCGACATCGCTCTTTATTCTGCAATCGCGGGCGGCGCGGAATACGTCATCGTTCCCGAAGCACCCGTTGACATCGACGAAATCGCAAGAAGCGCCAAAGAAGGCATCGATAAACACGACAAATCATCGACAATCATCGTCCTTGCGGAAGGCAAAAAGGAAGTCAAGGATGAACTTATCAAAAAAGTCGCCGAAGCAACCGGTCGCACGACCAATCAGGTTGTTTTGAGTTACCTGCAACGTGGCGGTACGCCCACAATGGCTGACCGTGTGCTTGCTTCCCGTCTTGCAGTCCGCGCCGTCGACCTTGCTCTTGAAGACAAAAACGCAAGGGTTCTCGGCGTGAAAGGCAACGAAGTTATCGACGTCGACGTTGTTGAAGCGCTCAAAATGAAGAAGAAGTTTGACGCGAAGCTTTACGATATCGGTCGTCTTGTCAGCAAGTAAAACGGCGACAAATCGCGAATTTAGGCAGAAACAAAAACCGCAGACCGCTTATGTACGACAAGTACACCGCGCGTCCTGCGGTTTTTTATTTCTTGTAACTTCATCGATTTCTCTCCGTTTTACAGTGCATAAAACATATTGACATTGCTATGAATCGTAATTTGCCTTTTCAGAACCCGCAAAGAACCCCAAAAAATCATCAAATTCTCGCCTTTTACAGGTGAGTAACAAAAACGGCAGGTTATCCTGCCGTTTCTTATTTTCTTGTAACTTCATTGAAAAGGGTCCCCGCGGGATACTTTGTACCCACGGGGCTTATTGTCTCCGTTTTACAGTGCGTTAGGCATAGTATTCGGGGACCCCAAAAGATACTTTTGTACTTTTGGGGAAAGGAATAAACAAGCAAAAGACAATCATTTTTGCTTTTTGCGTAAAATGATTGGTCAAAAGCGCAGTTTATGACGTATCGCCCGGAAGGGAAACAATATAAAAACAATGTGACCTAAAAATATGCTTGGTTTGCGGCAAAAAAATAACCCGTCGGTTGACGGGAGGTGTTTTATTTTTCGCGTTTTCGCATGAAAAAGTTGGTAAGGCGGAAGGTCGTGAACGGGAAAAATTTGTAAAATACGTAGGCAAGGCGGAAGCCGAATCCGACGATATAGTGATATCTAAGGCGGGTTTTTCCAAGTTTTTTTATTATATAAGCCGATACTTTTTTTGTGCTTGTTTTTTTGGAATTGTCCTGATTTTTTACAAAATCGTCGACTTCTTTTACGTCTTTGAAATACCTGCTGTCTTCTGCCGTAACGACGGTGCGATTGTTTGAAAAGCCCGTATTGACGGGGCCCAGAATAAATGCGGTGCAATCAATGCCCAAATTGCAGAGTTCCAACTTCATACTGTAAGAAAACATAGTTAAAGCGGCTTTTGTGCTGTTATACATTGTTCTGAAAGGCATCGGCGTCAGCCCGCTTGCGCTGCTTATCATGGCGATTTTCGCGCCTTTTGTCATATAAGGCAGGGCGCACTTCGTGCACCAGATCGCGCCCAGAAAATTGACGTTAGTGATCCTTTCGATTTCTTCCTTTCTCATTATTTCGGTCGCGCCCGAAAGCCCGTATCCGGCGTTATTGATAAGGACGTCGATTTTGCCGTAAAATTTCCCGATTTCGTCAAAAACTCTTTTGACGTCGTCGAAGTCGGACACGTCCGCCCTGAACGCCGTCTTGTCGTTTTCGACCTCGCTTCTGGACAAAGTAACGACGACGTTGTCCTTTGAAAGGTCTTCTTTGAGTCTGAGCCCGAGCCCGCGCGTTGCGCCGGTTATCACGATAATTTTGTCTTTCATTTTTCACCTGCGGCGCCGTTGTACGTCCTACGACGGCGTTATGCAATTTCAGTATAGCGTAAGTTTTGCGATTTCGCAATTTTTTTCGGTGAATAAACTCGTTTATTCAAATATTTTCGGTTTAGCCTTTTCAAACCTTTTAATATGTGGTACAATAAATAAAAAGTTTTAAGGAGATTCGCGACGCTGGGCGGACGGCAGCGTTTTGCGGACACGGGAAAATGGAGAATTTCAAACTCAAAAGTTTTGACGGCACTGAACTTTATTGTTATCTTTTCGACAAAGTCGAAAACCCGAAAGGCGTCGTTATGGTCGTTCACGGAATGGGCGAGCATATGGGAAGATACATTCACTTTGCGGAGTATCTCAACTCGCGCGGATACATCGTTTTCGGCGACGACCACAGGGGACACGGCTTTTCGGAAACCGATGCCGACCGCGGTCATCACGACGGCGATATGTTTTCGGACACCGTCAAGGACGAGGTTTTCTTCCTGAAATACCTTGAAGACAGATACAAGTTGCCAGTATTGTTTTTCGGGCACAGTTATGGCAGTTTTTTGGGGCAGTCGTTTCTGGAACAGGGCACCGACGTTTCGGGCGTTGCGCTTTCGGGTTCCGGCACAATGCCGGACTTTGTCACGGGGCTCGGAATGGGCGCGGCCAAGTTCATAATGCTGTTCAACAAAAAGACGAGAATGAAAATTCTGAATTTCTTTGGCAATCTCCGCGACAAAATGAAATACAGGGGGCCCGAAGATAAGGGCGATAAACTTTGGCTCACGCGCGATCCCGCAATGCGACAGGTGTCGCGCGACGATCCGTACACTTCCGTGCCGATGAGCGTTTCCTTCTGCTACTACATGCTGAAAGGTCTCAGAACGGCGGAAAAGCCCGAAAACTTCAAAAAAGTCAACGTCGATACCCCGATAGGACTGTTCAGCGGAAGTATGGATCCGATCGGCGGCTACGGGAAGTCGATTGTCGACCTTAAAAACAGATATGAAAAACTCGGCGTGAAACACCTGGAATTCCACCTTTACAAGGACGCGCGCCACGAAGTTCTGAACGAACTTAACCGCGACGAAGTCATGAACGACGTCGCAAACTTCTTCGACAAGTGCGTCGAAAGGACGGAAATATGATTAAAAAATACAAAATTGCTTGTTGTGTGCTTGGCGCGATTGTGCTTGTACTGATTCTTGCGCTTGCAATCACCGTATTCGTTTTCGCCGGCAACATAAAGGCGGCGGACGGTGTCGAAAACGCCAGCGGCGACATTGCCGATACGATTTCGGAGGCGGTGTTCCTTACAACGTCGTACGTGGGAATGGTGATTTTCGTGTTTGCGATTATCGTCGGGTGTCTGCTGCTTTTGTACCTTATCGCATACGCCGTCGGTTACGCGCAGATTTACAGCAAGGGAAAATGCCGCGTTGACTTTATTGCGTACGGGGCGGTGGCTTTCGGCATTGCGACCGCGTTCATCGTCGTGATGACCGTGATTTTCCCGAAAACCTTTTACGGCGTGCTTATCACGCTGTCGCTGACCTTTGCCGTGATGGTGGCTTATGCAGTCGTCGCGAAAAAATATACCGCTCTCGTTACCGCAAGCGAAAACTTCTGGGCAACGGACAACGAAAGCATAGGGAGATAATATGGAAAAGTTTTTGAAAATATACGGGATTATTCTGTTGTCGCTTCTTTCTGTCGCTCTGGCAGGGCTGCTGATTGCGGGCATCGTTTTCATGGCGCCGTCGCTGTCGGACATTTCGTCGGACGGCGGGATCAACGGGCTTGGCAACGGAATCGGCTACGTTCTGGGGGTGCTTGCGTTCGTGATGTGCGTGGAAATTCTCGCGCTTGCAATACCGTTCTTTTTCAGGTTCGCACAGGCAAGAAAGAAAAGATTTGCGGCAGTAAGGATTATCGACGTGTTTATGGTCGCCTATTATTCCGTCGCAATCGTCGCGGGCATTATATGGAGCATTGCGGATAAGGACAGTCTGACGTTCGGCATTATTCTTCTTGGCGTCGCGCTGATTTTGAACACCTTTGCAATCCCCGCGCTCGTATGGGATAAAAAACAAAAAGCGGCGGAAAACGAAAATACCGTCGCGCCCGCAACCGAAACGCCCGAAGAAGAAGTGATTTATAAGGAGATTTAATAATATATGACCGATTTGCAAATCGTTTACGTCGTCGTTTTCGCAGTGATGAGCATTGTCGGATTTTTATCGATGTACGTGGACAAAACAAAGGCAAAACGGCGGAAATGGCGTACGCCCGAATGGGTGCTGTTTCTGATCGCCGTGCTTTTCGGCGGCGTCGGCTCGACTGCCGGCATGTACGTTTTCAGACATAAGACCAGACATTGGTACTTCAAAGTTTTTATGCCGTGTCTTGCGGTTATCGACATTGTGGCGCTTGCGCTTTTGTGCGTCTACGTCGCGTAATAATTTGACTATGATGAGTGAATATACAAATGAAAATTTCGTACCCGAAAAAAACAGGTACGCCGAAACTTTAAGCGAGTTTATCAAATGCAAAACCATATCGGACGAAAGGTTTTTCGACAAAACCGAGTTCGATAAATTTCTGTCCTTTATTAAAAGGCGTTTTCCGCTTGTCTTCGAAAAGGGCGAATATAAGGACTTTAACGGCGGAATCATGATTAAAATCGACGGAAAGTCGCACGACGAACCGCTTGTACTTATGTCGCATTACGACGTCGTTCAGGAAAACGGAAAATGGTCGTTTGACGCATGGTCGGGCAAAGTAGAAAACGGCGTCGTCTACGGACGCGGCGCGGTCGATACGAAAGGCAGCCTTGCCGCGATTTTCGAAAGCGTCGAAAGCCTTTTGAGCGAAGGATTCGCGTTTTCAAACGATTTATATATTATTTCGTCTTCGCGCGAAGAGATTGCGGGCACAGACGTCCCGGACATGGTGAAGTATCTTGCCGACAACGGCGTGAAACCCAAACTCGTCATCGACGAAGGCGGCGGCATTGTCGATCCGCCCGTGCCCGGCGTTTCGGGGAAGTGCGCGATGATCGGTATGATTGAAAGAAGCAGCGCGCGCGTCGTTGTCGAATTTACGAACAAAGACGGCAAAAACGCTGCCGCGAATATGGCGGAATTCATCGAAAAAACGCAAAAGAAAGTTTTCGGGCGGCGTGATTTCGGCCCTGTGAACACGGCTATGTTCAACGCGATGAAACCAAAAATGAACGGCGCAATGAAATTCGTGTTTTCAAATCTTTGTGTTTTCAAGCCGCTGCTTATCAAACTGTTGCCGAAAGTGAATAAATCGGCGGCGTCGCTTCTCGGCGCGACGGTGGCGTTTGTAACGCCGTCCGACAAGGAAAACCTTGATTTACCGTCAAACGCGATAAGGATTATTGCAAGAATTTCGGGAAACTATTACAACAAAATCGACGATCTTGTAGACGAATTCACCGCGTTTGCAAAAGAATTCGGGGCGGAAACGAAAGTCGTGTCAAAGCGCGAAACCCCCGCTCCCGAACCGCTTGACAGCGACGGATTTAAGTTTGTGAAAGGGGTTACGGAGTGCGTTTTCCCGGGCGTTACGGTTGCGCCGTTCTGTGTTCTCGGCGGCACCGACGCGCGACATTTCATCGGAAAATCGCAAAGCGTAATAAGGTTTGCGCCGATTTATATGAACAATCAGCAGTTTTCGAGTTTCCACAATAAGGATGAAAATATTTCGGTTGATTCCGTTGCCGACGCAGTGCGTTTTTATCGCGAAGCAATTAAAAGATTTAATAAATAATCTGGCAAAATCAGCGTTTAATCTGCAAAAATAGTTACTTGAACCGCAAAATGAAAGAAAACACCTGTTACGACAAGTTAATAAACGGCGTCAATGAAAATGGCACGATTGTGTTTTACGGAAAGAAAAATCCGATGTGCGCGTTTTTAAGGGACGTGGATTTATTCGCAGCCGCGCTTAAAAAACACGGCTTTGAAAAGGGCGACGTCTTGAGCGTTTATTTGCCGACGTCGTTGCAGGCAATCGTCGCGTTTTACGCGTGCAGCAAAATCGGTGTTACCGCAAATATCGTGCATCCGCTTATGCCGATTGCCGCGCTGAAAGAAAACATGAAAGCCGTCGGCGCAAAGGGGCTGATGTATTACGACGCAACGCTTTCGTCGCGCGACGTTTTCAAAGATTTCAACGGGATTCTTATCGAGTGTTCGGTTGCCGATTACATGGGCGCGCTTTCGCCGTTTTATAAGATTTACGGGCTTTATAAGTGCAGGGGCAACGCAAAAAACACAAGCTACCGTGCGTTTCTGAAAAGCGGGAAGAATGGCGATTTTTCGCAGTGCGGCGGGGCGGAAGATATCGTCGTTACCATGCACAGCGGCGGCACGGACGGCACTCCCAAAATCCTGAAAATTTCCAATCGCGCGCTTAATGCGCTTGTCGATAATCTGTTGTTTTTGAAAGATCACGAAACGAAAGGCGAATACAGCCTTGTGATGCTCCCCGTTTTCCACGCTTTCGGGCTGGGGATTTCGGTGCATTACGCGCTGACCGACGGATATAATCTGTGTCTTGCCTCGCGATTTAACGCGCGTCGTGCAAACGAATATATAAAACGCTTCAACGTTACGTTCGTTGCCGGCGTTCCCGTGATGTTCAAAAAAATGATTGCCGAAAAGAATTTTTCGGGACACCGACTTAAAAAACTGAAACAAGTGTGGTGCGGCGGCGACGTTCTGCCTGAAAACACGCTGAAAACTTTTGACGAAAAAGTCAGAAACGCGGGCGGCACGGCGCGGCTTATGCGCGGGTACGGGCTGTCCGAAGTATGCGGTGCGTGCGCGGCGAACAGTTACGCCTGCTATAAGGACGGCAGCGTCGGGAAACCTTTTGAAAACACGACGATAAAAATAATCGGCGACGACGGACAAGTGTTGAATAACGGCGAAATCGGCGAAATTCTTGTGAGTACCGCCGCCGAATTTTCGGGCTACGTAAACGATGGCGACTGCAAAATAATCCTTGACGGGAAGCATTTCGTCAAAACGGGCGATTTGGGATACGTTGACGACGACGGGTATTTGTTCGTGTCGGGGCGCAAAAAACGCACGGTGAAAATCAATGCCATCAACGTTTTCCCGTTTGAAACCGAAGAAAAAATAAGAAAGTTGTGCGGGGTGAAAGATTGCGCCGTCGTCGACTTTGAAAGGAACGGAAAAATCGAGTTTTCGGCATACGTCGTCGCGGAAAACGAAAAGCGTTCCGCTGTTGAAAAGGAAATTTTCGACGTCGTAAACCCGAGTCTTATTAAGTACGCGCGCGTAAGGAACGTGAAATTCGTCGAAGCGCTGCCGCTGACAAAAATGGGGAAAATCGACTTCAACGCGTTGAAATCCAAAGGGGATTAAAATGAAAACCGCCGAAATCGTAAAAATCAAAATCGAAAAACTTGACGACGACCTATGCGGCGTTGCGTTTCGCGGCGGGAAAAAATACGTCGTCGCAAAAACTCTTCCCGACGAAGAAGTCTTGTGCGAGGTGAAAAGAAAAAGCGGAAACGCCGTAATTTGCGACGTAAAAGAAATCCTTGAAAAAAGCGGGAAAAGGGTTGAACCGCGTTGCAAATATTTCGATAAATGCGGCGGCTGCAACCTTCTGCACACGTCGCACAGAAACCAGCTGGAAATAAAAACCGCGCTTATCAGACGAAAGTTTGCGGCGCTTGGGTTTTCTGCCGTGTCGGACGCGGTCGGCTTTTCGGAAGACGGCTCGCGCAACAAAACGCACATCGTTTTCGGAAACGCAAAAGGGCAGATTACCGCGGGATTTTTCAATGCCGACACGCACGAAGTTGTTGACGTCGAAAAGTGCCTGCTGCACGGCGAGTGGTACGAAACGCTAAGGCGAATTCTCATTGATTTCATCAAAAAAGAATCCGTGTCGATTTACAATCCGAGAACGCGGGCGGGGGTTTTAAGATTTGCCGTCGCAAGGAAAATCGGGGGCGCGATTATGCTTACTCTTGTCATGACAAAACGCGTCGACTACGACTTTTCGTGGCTCTTAAAATCGCTTGAAAAGAGTTTTGGCGAGACGGCGGTTTATGTCAACGTCAACAACGAAAAAACGAACGCGGTCTTTTCCGACGAATTTATACATATTGCGGGGAAGCGCACTTTATCAGGCGAGATGTTGGGCATAAAGTTTGAATTAAGCCCGAATTCGTTTTACCAGGTCAACGACGAAATTGCGAAAACGATATATGAAAAAGTGCTGTCCGAGATTAAATCGGGCGGAGGTAACCGAGTTGTCGATTTGTTTTCGGGCATAGGCATAACAAGCGCGCTTTTTGCGAAAAACGGCTTTGATGTCGACAGCGTCGAGATTGTAAAATCGGCGGTTGAAAACGCAAAAACCATCGCCGCAAAAAACGGGGTTTCGGACAAAATCACGGTGCGCCTTGGCGACGCGAACAAGATTATAAAAAGCTTGAACTTAACGGATTGTTCGGTTTTCGTCGATCCGCCGCGCATGGGGCTTCAAGACGTCGCAAGGTCGCTTGCCGCGGCAAAACCGCAAAAAATCGTTTATCTGTCGTGTTCCTTAAAAACACTTGTCGAAGACCTGAAAATTTTGAAAAAGGCGGGCTACGAAATTTCTTCCGTCATTCCGTACGATATGTTCCCCGCCTCGAAACATATCGAAGTATTGACAGTGTTGAAAATAAAATAAACGTTGAAAAACGGAGATACGTCCCACAAACGGGACGTATTTTTTATTATGATGCCAACAGATAATAATACGAACTTAGGTTTTACGCCGTGTTTTTGACTAATACTGCGTTACGCTCACGGCTTATACAGTAAAGTATTAAGCCGCTCGCGTGCCTTGTCTTATTCTAAAAACACGACGGAAAACTTGTTCACAACCGAAAACGGCTGTTTCGCGAATCGGCGGAACTCGGAAACGAGGCGGCGAAAGAATACCTTGCTTCTTTGGAAGAATAAACGAAAAGCGTCCGTGCGGACGCTTTTTTATGCGGTGAGTATTGACTGTTTGCGGTTTTGAATTATACGCTAAATAAAAGTTTGTCGTACGTCGGGAACGGCCAGTATTTTTCTGCGGTGAGCGTTTCCGCCTCGTCCGCGACAATGCGGAGTTCCGCCATTTTTTGAAGGATAACGTCGCGGATAAGAGCAGCCGATTTCGTCACGTCGGTGATTGTCTTGTACTCGATAAGCGACGATTCGAGGCTGTTTGCCGCGGCGTCGATTTCTTCAACGATGACCGAAAGTTTTTCAATGAGCGTGCGCTCGTAGTTTGCGGATACCGTGGGCAGCACGGCGGTTTTCGCGACCAGGGTTTCCGACAAATCCTTGACGTAACTTTCGATGGCGGGCAAAATCTCTTTTCGCGCCATATCGATCATTGTAAGCCCTTCGATATTGACGGTTTTGCAGTAGTTTTCAAGCGTGATTTCGTAGCGAGATTTAATCTCGGCAAGCGACATTACGTTGTGCGACGTCAGAAGGTCGACGTTTTTCTTATTAAGTACGGCGGGCAGCGCGTCGGGGGTAGTGCGAAGGTTCAGAAGTCCGCGCTTTTCGGTGGCTTCTTTTATCCATTTTTCATCGTAGCCGTTGCCGTTGAATATGATGCGTTTATGGTCGCGCACCGTACTTTTGACGAGTTCGTGCAACGCGGTTTCAAAGTCGTCGGCAGATTCAAGGACGTCCGCAAATTGTTTTAACGATTCCGCAACCGCGGTGTTGAGCATAACGTTGCAGTCGGCGATGCTTTGTTGCGAGCCGGGCATACGGAATTCAAACTTGTTCCCCGTGAACGCAAACGGCGACGTACGGTTTCTGTCGGTGGTATCGCGCGGGAATTTCGGCAGCGCGTGAACGCCGGTTTTCATCGTGGTTTTTTGCGAGCCGGAATAAGGAGAATCGTTTTCGATTGCGTCAAGAATCGCCGTGAGTTCGTCGCCCAGAAAAATAGATACGACGGCGGGCGGCGCTTCGTTTGCGCCGAGGCGGTGATCGTTGCCTGCGGACGCGACGGACAGGCGCAATAAATCCTGATAATCGTCCACCGCTTTAATTACTGCGGACAGGAACAATAAAAACTGCGCGTTCTCGTAAGGCGTTTCGCCGGGTGTGAGAAGATTGACTCCTTTGTCGGTGGATAATGACCAGTTGTTGTGTTTACCGCTTCCGTTCACACCGTTAAACGGCTTTTCGTGCAACAAACACACAAGACCGTGTTTCAATGCAATCTTTTGCATTATCTCCATCGTGAGTTGGTTGTGGTCGGTTGCGACGTTGGTTGTGGAATAAATCGGCGCAAGCTCGTGCTGGGCGGGGGCGACTTCGTTATGCTCGGTTTTCGCAAGAACGCCGAGTTTCCAAAGTTCGTCATCGAGATCCGCCATAAACTCCTTGACGCGCGGTTTGATCGCGCCGAAATAATGGTCGTCGAGTTCCTGACCTTTCGGGGGTTTTGCGCCGAAAAGGGTGCGCCCGGTGAAAATCAGATCCTTGCGTTTTGCATACAAATCCTTATCGACAAGGAAGTATTCCTGCTCGGGGCCGACGGACGTACGGACGTATTTTGCGTCGTTTCCGAAAAGTTTCAAAACACGAAGAGCCTGTTTGTCAAGCGCTTCCATTGAGCGAAGGAGCGGCGTTTTTTTGTCCAGAGCCTCGCCGCCGTAGGAGCAGAACGCCGTCGGGATGCAAAGGGTTTTGTCCTTAATGAACGCATAGGACGTCGGATCCCACGCTGTGTAGCCGCGCGCCTCGAAAGTCGCGCGAAGTCCGCCGGACGGGAACGACGACGCGTCGGGTTCGCCTTTAATAAGTTCCTTGCCCGAAAACTCCATGATGACTCTTCCGTCGGGCGACGGGGCGATAAATCCGTCGTGTTTTTCGGCGGTAACGCCGGTAAGCGGCTGGAACCAATGCGTGAAATGCGTCGCGCCTTTTTCGACTGCCCAGTCTTTCATGGCGACGGCAACCGCGTTTGCGACGTCGAAGGAGAGGTTTTCGCCTTCGTCGATAGTTTTTTTGAGGGCGGCGTAAACGTCGTCGGACAGAGTTTCCTTCATCACCTTGTCGTCGAATACAAGGCTTGCGAATTCATTCGTAACGGTATTCATATACTATACTCCTTAAAAAAAGACAGCGACGCCCGCGTTGGACGTCGTTGCCCGAAAAATCAAAAAAAAGAGCGTCGAACGGTTGCAAAAACCGTAAGACGCCGTTGCCTTTATATTGCAGGATTATAAGACCGCAAATTTTTTTTGTCAAGTGATTTTTTTATTGATTTTCCGCTTTTATTTTTATTGACAAATAAATATTCCGGGTGCTATAATTCAAAATCGTTGAGCAAAGACGTTCATTCACAAGGGGAAAAACCCATGTCGAATGGACGCTTTTTTTATTGAAAAAGCATTTTCGCAGTCAAGCGAAAATAAAAGTTTTACCCGCGGGTAACGTATGGAGACAAAAGGCGAGAAACAAAGTTCTTCGGAACGAGTATACAAAGTTGCACTCGTATCGTCGTCGGAAAAGTTTAACGGCGCGATGTTGCCGCTTCTCCCGAAAAATCGTTTCAGCCCCATAAGCGTTTATCGCGACGCCAAAAGCGCTCGGCGGGTGATTTCCAAAGAAAAACCTGATATCGTGATTATCAATACGCCGCTTCCCGACGACTTCGGCGCAAGCCTTGCGCTGGACGTTTCGGAAACGGACGGCGTTTGCGTATTATTGTTTACCCGCGCGGAGAATTTTTCGGAATTATCGTCCGTTCTTGCGCCGCACGGGGTGTTGACGTTGCCGAAACCTACGTCGCCCGAACTCACCGAAGAAGTCGTTGAGCTTATGTGCGCCACGCGGGAACGGCTTCGTCGGATTGAAATCAAGAAATCATTTGCCGAGGAAAGAATGGAAGATATCCGCGTCGTGAACAAGGCGAAATGGTTTTTGATCGAACAGCTTAAAATGACCGAACAAGAAGCGCACCGCTATATCGAAAAACAGGCAATGGACAGGTGCGTCACGAAACGCGTCATTGCGGAAAATATTTTATCTACCTATAAATAAAAAGCGGAGGAATGATTTTATGACAAAGTACATTTTTGTAACCGGGGGCGTCGTATCGGGGCTCGGCAAGGGCATCACGGCAGCGTCGCTCGGCAGACTTTTGAAAGCAAGAGGACTCAAAGTCATCGCGCAGAAACTCGACCCGTATATCAACGTCGATCCCGGCACGATGAGCCCGTATCAGCACGGCGAAGTTTACGTCACCGAAGACGGCTGCGAAACCGACCTCGACCTTGGACACTACGAAAGATTTATCGACGAAAACCTTAATAAATATTCAAATCTCACGACGGGCAAGGTTTTCTGGAACGTCCTCAACAAAGAAAGAAGGGGCGAATATCTCGGCTCGACCGTACAAATTATTCCTCACGTCACGAACGAAATAAAAGAGTTTATTTATCACGTCGGCAAAGAAATCGACGCCGACGTCGTCATCACCGAAATCGGCGGCACGATCGGCGATATCGAGTCGCAGCCTTTCATCGAGGCGATTCGTCAGGTCGGTATCGAAGTCGGGACCGAAAACAGCCTGTACATTCACGTGACTCTCGTGCCGTTTCTGAGCGGCTCGGACGAGCATAAATCGAAACCCACGCAACACTCCGTAAAAGAACTGCAAGGTATGGGAATCCGCCCCGACGTCATCGTGCTTCGCGCGGACGAACCGCTGGAAGAATCTATATTCAAAAAGATTGCTTTGTTCTGCAACGTAAAGCCCGATTGCGTCATTGAAAACATCACGCTGCCGTGCTTGTACGAAGCGCCGCTTATGCTTGAAAAATCCAACTTTTCGTCGGTCGTTTTAAGAGAGTTGCATATCGACAATATTGCAGAACCCGACCTTAACGATTGGAAACAGATGGTTAAAGATATCAAAACGGCGAAAAAGCACGTTACTATCGGTCTTGTCGGAAAGTACGTGCAACTTCACGACGCATACCTTTCCGTTGCGGAAGCGTTAAGACACGCGGGATACTTTCTGGGTGCGAAAGTCGACATAAAATGGATCGATTCCGAAACGATAACGCCTGACTCCGCGGACGAAATTTTAAGCGGTCTTGACGGAATTATCGTGCCGGGCGGTTTTGGAAGTCGCGGCATCGAAGGCATGATCCTTGCGGCGAAATACGCGCGCGAAAACAACGTACCGTACTTCGGAATCTGCCTCGGTATGCAAATCGCCGTTATCGAGTACGCAAGAAACGTCGCAGGAATCAGGGATGCGCACTCCGGTGAGTTCGACGAGCTGTGCAAAAATAAAGTCATCAACTTTATGCCCGGACAAAGCGACGATATCGACAAGGGCGGCACGTTAAGACTTGGCGCGTATCCTTGCGTGATAAAAGAAAACACAACGATGCAACGCTGCTACGGCACGCTTGAAATTTCAGAACGCCATCGCCATCGCTATGAGTTCAACAACGATTATCGTGAAATCCTGACGAAAAACGGGCTTACTCTTTCGGGGCTGTCTCCCGACGGACGCCTTGTCGAAACGGTGGAACTTACAGACCGTCCTTTCTACGTCGGCGTGCAATTCCATCCCGAATTCAAGTCGCGCCCCAACCGCGTGCATCCATTGTTCAAAGGATTTATCGAAGCCGCGCTGCAAAAGGAAGGAGAATAAGCGGCATACGCCTTAGTGTTTTTGCTTACGAAGTGATATTGCCTACAGCAGTGATATTGTCTTCGACAGTGATATTTTGCTAGCGCAAAGTGATATTTCTCTCTTTGAGAGAAGATAAGGAAAAAATATAACCGTTTACAACATAAACGATATAACTAAAACAGCCCGCCGTCAAAACGGAGGGCTGTTTTTTCTTGATTTCTGTGGGGATTACCCCTTTGTCTTTTTTTAAAAGTGCAGATTACAGTTTCATCGCGACGTCCCATGCGCGCCAGATAACCGTACGCAGGTTGCCGATGCCGTTGCAGTCGCCGACAAGTTTCACGCCGTCTTTTGCTACGGGGGTGGGAATGTAGCCGACAGACATAATCACGCTGTCGCCTGCGATTTCCGACTCCTTGCCGGTTTTAAGGTCTTTGACCTTGACGCCTTTGTCGGTGATCTCGACAAGACCGGTGTTCAGACGTACGTCGACTTTGTTAAGCGCGAAGAAGTCGCGGAGATACGAAGTGTTCGCAAGGCAGACGCCTCTCATTGCGACAAGGTCGTTTTTCATTTCGACGATGACGGGAGTCTTGCCTTTGTTGTAAAGGTCAAGGGCGATTTCGCAACCGGACAAGCCGCCGCCGATGACGATGACTTTGTTGCCGACTTCTTTGGTGCCAAGCAGATATTCGCACGCTTCGATGCCTTTTTCCGCACCGGGAACGCGAAGTTTTCTTGCCTTGCTGCCCGTTGCGACGACGACTTCGTCCGCGCCGAGCTTCGCGATGTCTTCGGGTTTGACCTCGGTGTTGAATTTTACTTCGATATTAAGGTCTTTGATTTCCTTTTCGTACCATTTGATAAGGTCGCGGTCTTTCTCCTTGAACGACGGCGCAGCGGCAGCGATGAATACGCCGCCGAGAACATTCGACTTTTCGTAAATCGTAACCTTATGTCCGCGCAGAGTTGCGACGCGCGCGACTTCCATACCGCCGATACCGCCGCCGATAACTGCGATTTTCTTGGGACGAGCGGCTTTGACGATTTTGTATTTTTTGCTTTGCATCGTCTGCGGGTTAAGGGCGCAGCGAGCCATACCGGCGTTGTCCGCAAGGGTTTGGTCGTTGCCGACGAGTTGTCCGTCGTCGCCTTTATAGGACGCCATATCGAAGCAGGCGTTGTGGCAGCAGATGCAGGGGTGAATCGACGCGATATCGTCGTTCATAAGTTTGGTTACCCATGCGGGATCGGTAAGGAACTGACGAGCAACGCCCAAACCGTCGATTTTGCCTTCGGCGATTGCTTCCGCGCCAACGTCGGGTTCCATACGGCCGGCGCACACAACGGGAATGTCAACGAACTTTTTGATGTGAGCGACGTCTTCGAGGTTGCAGTTTTGCGGCATATAGGGACCGGGGTGAGCCCAGTACCAGGCGTCGTAGGTGCCGTTGTCGCAGTTGAGCATATCGTAGCCAGCGTCTTGGAGATATTTTGCGGCTCTTTCGCTTTCTTCCATATCGCGGCCGACCTCAACGTAGTCTTCGCCGGGAAGCGCGCCTTTGCCGAATCCTTTGGTTTTGGAAACGACGGAATATCTCAAAGAAACGGGGAAGTCGTCGCCGCACGCCTTTTTGATGGCTTTGACGATTTCGACGGGGAAGCGGTATCTGTTTTCAAACGATCCGCCGTATTCGTCCGTCCTTTGGTTGGTGTATTTCATCGTGAACTGGTCAAGAAGGTAGCCTTCGTGAACGGCGTGGATTTCAACGCCGTCGACGCCTGCGTCCATGCAGAGTTTCGCGGTTTTTGCGAAAGCCTCGACCATTTCGTGGATTTCTTTTTGCGTAAGGGGGCGAGAGATGCAGGATTCTTGCCATCTGTTGGGGGTTGCGCTTGCGCTTGCGGTAAGGTAACTTACGTCAAGGGCGGGTTTCAAGACGGTTGCAAGGGCTTTGTTGTGTAGCGCCTTTACCATAATGTCGTTGATTGCCAGCGACCTGCCGAAGCCTGCCGTAAGTTGTACAAACATTTTTGCGCCCGTTTTATGGAACTCGTCCATAAATTCTTTGAGCTTTTTGAACTTTCCTTTGCCTTGATAAAGCCATTTCCCGAGAAGGATATCCCTGATGGGCGCGATGCCGGGAAGGATAAGGCCGACGTTGTTCTTTGCGCGTTCAAGCAAGAAGTTTGCGGCTTCCTTGTCAAAGTGGTTGGGCTCCATCCAGCCGAAGATTGACGTACCGCCCATAGAAGTCATTACAATGCGGTTTTTGATTTCGCAATTCTTGATTTTCCACGGCGTAAACAGGCTTTCGTATTTTGAATCCATAACATGCCTCCTAGCACATAATAATTTAATAGTAACAAAATTATATTACAATAATTAGCGTTAAAAATCAACCGATGCGATAAATTTTTAACGAGCGCGCAAAAAAAATTGTAATATTTTCCAAAATATCTCAATTTCACAAAAACATATTAAAACCCTGCGATAAGCGTGCGTTTTTGCAACGAAATAACCCTGTTCTGCAAAACGGCGCGGATGAGGTGTATTTCAACACATTGCAAAACAAGGCGTTAATGATTAAAAAATGATACTTTAAACTACGATTGCGACTATTTTTACAAACTGCCGCTTGTGTATTAAAGTAAATCCGCATTTATTTTTAGTTGAAATATTTCGCGCGGTATGGTAAAATATCGATAAATAAAGAGGTGTCTATGAGCGAATTCGAAATCAGCTTATTATGTTCGTCCGTGATAAGTTATTATCAGGTGCAGAACGGGATATCCCCCGTCAAAAGGCTTTATGTCAGAAACGCGTCCGACTTCGACTGCGAAAATATCGAAATCAGCGTGTCGTCAAAGCCCGATTTTTTGCTGCCCGTTTCCGAAATTCAGGCGGTGTTTCCCGCCCGCGCCAATCTCAGATTCGACGGCATCGCGAAACTGTCGCCCCTTTATATGGTGGCGCAAAACAGAAAGCACGACGGCGAAATAACGGTGCAGGTATTGAAGGACGGCGTCGTCCTGGAAGAAGCGACGGAAAGGGTAACGGTGCTTGCCTTTGACGAGTGCAACGTCGATAAACCCGAAAGTATCGCGACTTTCGTCCGCCGCACGCCCGACGTCAACAGACTTCTGAACCTCGCGCACAAAAAGATTGCGGAATGGGGCTTTAAGGACGTTACCGGCACGGGCTATGCGAACGCGTCGAAAAACAAAGTGCGAAATCTCTGCGCCGCGACGTATGCGATACTTTGCGACCATGGATTCCTTATGGGCAAGAAAACGACGGCGGACAGCGTCATCGTGTCCGATTTTTCGGAAATACTTTCGGACAAGGTCGCAACGCCGATGGAACTTGCGCTGATTTTCGCGTCGGTGATCGAAAGCGCGGGATACAATCCCGTCGTTGCGAAATCGGACAACAGCTGGTACGTCGCGTGCTTCCTTACCGAAGAATGTATGGCGGAAGACGTGTTCGACGATATGTCTTACGTCGCGAAAAAAGCGGCGGCGGGCGTCGGTGAAGCGACGCTTATCGACATTTCGGGCATTTTCAAGGGCGAAAGTTTTGAAAAGTGCGAGAAAAACGTCGTGTCGTTCCTTAAAAAATCGCCGACCGTCGATTTTGCGGTCGATATAAAACGCGCGCGTATCATGGGCATACTGCCGCAGTCCGTCCGCGTGAAAACGGAGGGTGGATACGACCTTGTCGAAAGCGACGATTATAAACAAGCCGCTCCGCCGAAAATCAAAGAATACGGCGAAAATATCGGCGGCGAAAGTTTGTTCACCCGCGAAAAACAGTGGGAACGCCGCTTGCTGGAACTTGATCTTCGCAATTCGCTTTTGAATTTCAGGGTGTCGAATACCGCCGTGAAAATTCTCACCGCGTCAATCGAAACCTTTGTCGAAAACGTCACACACGATAAACCTTATACGCTCACGGCGCACCCCAAAGACGTGCCCGACGGCGACGCAAGGCTGAATCCGTCTTTCGACAACCCCGCGCCGCTGAAACCGCTGTCGGAATACCTTTTGTACGAATACAAAAACAAAAGACTTTCAACCGTGTTTTCGGAAAAAGAGCAAAACAAAACGCTGCTCAATCTTTATCGCAAGGAAAAAACCATCGAAGAAGAGTCGGGCACCGCAAGTTTGTACGTGGCGTGCGGCTTTTTGAAGTGGAGAGAGTCTGAAAACGAAAAATTCAAATACGCGCCGCTTATTCTTTATCCGGTGTCGATTGACAAAAAAGGAATATCGCTCCCGGTATTTTCGATAACTTTTGACGTTGACGGGGCGCAGATAAACAATACTTTGCTGGAATTTTTGTATCAGGAATTCCGCCTCGATATGCGCGGGCTTTCGGCGGTCGAACTGTCCGACGCGAAAAGCATACTCGCAGTCATCGCGCGCGTCAAAAAAGAAATCGCCGATAAACCAGGATGGGAAATTATCGACAACGTTTATCTGAACGTTTTGTCGTTCACGAATTATCTCATGTGGCACGACGTGCGCTATAATATCGACAAGTTCAAGGAGTCGCCGCTTATCCGTTCTATGATTTCGAACTCGGTGGACGCCGGGCTGAAAAACGAAACTCCGACCGACACCGCAAACTCGGACGAGGCGTACTTCGGCACGGACAGAATGTTGCTGCCGATAAGCGCGGACAGCTCGCAATATCAGGCGATAAAAGCAAGTCTGAACGGCTCGTTCGTGCTGCACGGACCGCCCGGCACGGGTAAGTCGCAAACGATAACGAATATCATCGTCAACAACATCGTGCGAGGCAGGCGCGTGCTATTCGTCGCTGAAAAAATGGCGGCGTTGAACGTGGTTTATAAACGCCTTGTCGACTGCGGCGCGGGTGATTTCTGTTTGGAACTTCATTCCGACAAAACGCACAAAACCGATATTTTATCGAAAATAATCAACACGTTAAACCTTGGTTCTGCCGCTTCCGACATCGACTTTGAAGAAAAAGCGAATGAAATCAAGGAGTGCATCGACAAGTTGCAGGGTGAAATCGACGCAATGCACAGAAAGCGTTATCTCGGCTTTTCGCTGTACGAGGCGATGATGGCTTATCTTGACAATTCGGACGCTCCCGATTGTTTAAGAATCGACGGGTTGTTTTACGAAAAACTGACGGCGTCGTCATTCAACAGATACCTTGATATTCTGACGGAACTTGCAATCCGCGCGAAAGAATGCGGCGATATCGAAAAGTCGCCGTTTCGGTACATCGGAAAATTCGATTATACCGACGCCTGGCGCGAAGAAGCCGAAAGCGTGCTCGATATTTACCAGATGGAACTCAGACATCTGAAAACTTACGCGCGCGAACTTCAAACCTTAATAAATATGCGAACGATTTCGCTCACCGGCGCAAAGTTGAAGGCGTTGTATTTCCTGTCGGACAAACTCACGTCCGACGAAAAAATCGCAAAATATTTTGCAAATGCCTGCGCCGTCGAAAACGCGAAAGGGCTTGTGGAGTCGTATCTCGAAGCGGCTCGTCGCGACGGGCTTATCACGAAAGAATACGAGAATAAGTACGGAAAGTATCCCGAAAACGTCGCGCCCGCCGAGGTCAAAGAAGCAATGCAAAAAAACGCGTTTTTGCCAAAGTCGGTGAAAAAGGCGCTCTCTTCCGTGGATAAAAACGGCCGCCGCGAATTTCTGGAATTCCTGCTTATCATTGCGGAAACCAAAGAAACCGTCAAAAAACGCCGCGCGGAAGTCGCATCGCTTTTCGCCACAACCGAAAACGATATGGGGCTTGACGACAAAATCGCGACGGTGTCCGCGCTTTACGACGCCGCACGCGCACTGTACGCCGATTGCGACTTCAATCTTTTCAACGAAACCTGCCGTCGGCTGACGAAAAATAAGCCGCACGTCCTTATGGAATACTATATGCGCGCTTACGAAACCGAACAAAAAGCGAAAACCGCATTCGAAAATCTCTTTTGCATCGTCAAAAAAGACCCGCGCGAAGAAATCAATAGCACTATCGACCGCATTTTGAGTATCGAAAAGAATATGGACTATATCCCGAGTTGGTGCAGATACCAGAGCGTCGTGGAAAGGTGCGGACAAGAAGGCTTCGATTTCGTGCTGGAACCGCTGTTTAACGGCGAAATCACCGCCGAAGACGTGCTGAGAAGTTTCAAAAAATGCGTGTATTTCAATTTTGTCAGGAGCGAACTTTACCTTGACGACGTGCTTTGCAGGTTCTCGGGGCTGTCGCTTGAAGAAACGATGCAACGTTTCCGTGCGCTGTCCGACGAATACGAAAAACTCACAAGGTCGGAGTTGTATTTAAGGCTCGTGTCGAAACTTCCGCGCACCGATACTTCGGGCGAACATAACCTGGAAAGAGTTTTGCTGTACCGCGCCGAAAAAACGAATATGCAGGGCACGACGATACGCGCGTTGTTTTCGCAAATTCCCGAAATACTTCGCGCGACTTGCCCGTGTCTTCTGATGAGTCCGGTGTCGGTTGCACAATATCTCGATATCGAAAAGGAAAAATTCGACCTTGTGGTCTTCGACGAGGCGTCGCAGATGCCCACGTGCGAGGCGGTAGGCGCGATCGCGCGCGGTAAAAACGTCATCGTCGTCGGCGATCCGAAGCAGCTTCCGCCCACGATGTTCTTCCGCACCGATTATCGCGACGAACAGCACTTCGAAGTCGAAGACCTTGAAAGCGTCCTTGACGACTGCCTTGCAATCGGTATGCCCGAACGTCATCTTTCGTGGCATTACCGCAGCAATCACGAAAGCCTTATCGCGTTTTCCAACAGTATGTTTTACGACAATAAGTTGCTCACTTTCCCGTCTCCGAACGAGCTGAAAGGCAAAGTAAAACTTGCCTATGTCGACGGCGTTTACGAAAGAGGTGGCAGCAAATGCAACAAAAAAGAAGGCGACGCGCTTGTGAAAGAAGTCGTGGCAAGGCTTAAAAATCCGCAGGAACGAAACCGCTCGATCGGCATAGTTACGTTCAATACGGCGCAACAGAATTACATAGAAGATAAGCTGCAACACGAGATTCACAAGGAAGGTCTCGACGACGTGGCGTACGACGTGGACGAGCCCGTTTTCGTGAAGAACCTTGAAAACGTTCAGGGCGACGAGCGCGACCTGATTTTGTTCAGCGTCGGATACGGTCCTGACGCAACGGGCAGATTATCATTGAATTTCGGCCCTATAAACCAGCAGGGCGGCTATAAACGACTTAACGTTGCAGTTACCCGCGCAAGGAGCGAGATGATTGTTTTCAGTTCCGTAACGGGCAATATGATTGACCTTAACCGCACCGACAGCGTGGGCGTCAAGGCGTTGAAAGCCTTCCTCGAATACGCCGAACGCGGTCCCGAGATGCTTTCGATTGCGGCAAAGGACGTCAGGGTGGAATCGAAAGGTATCGGCGAAAACGTCGCGAAAGACCTGAAAGACCGCGGGCTGTTGTGCGACGCGAACGTCGGCGTGTCCGACTTCAAAATCGACGTCGCCGTCGTCGATCCCCGCGACAAAAACAAGTATATTCTCGCAATCATCGCGGACAGCGAGCACTCGGCAAAAATCCCGTCCGCGAAAGACCGCATGACCATGCAGACGAGAATACTGAAAAAACTCGGCTGGAACGTCTATAACCTTTGGACGATAAACTACTTCAACAACCAGAAACGCGAAATCAACAAAATCAAGGAAGTCGTCGCGACGCTCACCGAAAAGAAGGTCGTTTCCAAAAAAACCGTCCGCGACGCGCTGCAAAAATACAGAAAAACTTATAAGACGGCTTATATCAAACCGCTGGCGCGCGCCGGGGCGGAATACGTCCTGAATTTCGTCAACGAAGAAGCGATTATGAATAAAATCCGCACCGTTATCGAGGTCGAGTCGCCGATCGAAGAAAGCTGTCTTATCGATAAAATCGCCGCGGCGTTCTGCGTGCCGAAAACCGCCAAAAAAGCCATCGCGCAAATTTCAAGATACGTTTCATCATACGAGGCGCAACGGCAGGAATATTTTGGCAAAGTCTTTTACGTCGATAAGCCCGTTTCGACTTTCCGCCCGAGCGACGCGCGCGTTACTCGCGATTTGACAAAAGTGCATCCCCACGAGATCGTCGCCGCCGCAAAATGCGCAATCGAAGCGACCGTCTATATCGAAAAGGACGACCTTAATAAGGAAGTTTTCAAACTGTTCAACGTCGCGAAACGCACGAAATCCGCCGTGGAATGGGTTGACGCCGCTTTGAGCGCCGCCGTTCAGACCGGCGAAATAATCGTCACCCCCGACGGCTTCTGCCGCGTCTGACCGCAAGAAATCAAAATAACGAAAACCCCGACGACGTTTCGGGGTTTTTTAACAATTGAACGGCAAAACGCCCATGTTGTTTTCGACGGCCGTACGAAAACATTGCTATAAATGTGCTTATCACGCGCGAGCGCGCGGTAGGCGCGCGAGGCGCGCGTATTTATTAAGTTAGCGGAAAAACGAGAAAAGCGGAAAAACAAGAGTGGCGAGCATGCGGGCAACGGGTCGGGTGAGAGTGCGGGTGGCGCGCGGGAGAGCAAACGGAATGATTGGACAGACAATCATGCGAAAGCGCGGGCGGGGAAATGGTTGAAACGTGAATAAAAGTTCAGAAAAACTCATATATTTCGTCGCCTTTGTATGATTATTATTTTTAAATTTGAAAGAAGTTGAAAATAATGTTCAAAAGTGGCGATTTTCGTTTGACACATTTTGTCGTTTTGGTTATAATGGCACTATCTTACAGGTGGCGGAAAGCCAATAAACACAAAATAAAGTGTTTTCGACCGACGTCAACCACATTATATTGGGGTACAGAGTGAAACTTTTGGAGGAACGCATCCTCAGGGACGGTAAAGTCTTCCCCGGAGAGGTGTTAAAAGTTGGAGGTTTTCTCAATCATCTTATAGATGATACTTTGATGGAGGAAATCGGCAAGGAAATCTACTCACTCTATAAGTGCGACCAAGTTACCAAAATTCTGACCTTAGAAGCATCGGGAATCGCAATTGCATGCTACGCAGCTATGTACTTGCACGTCCCGGTGCTTTTTGCTAAGAAAAGTAAAACCGCCAACATTTCAAAGGACGTTTATTCTGCGGAAGTCAAAAGTTATACCCACGGCAACGTAAACACGATAATGGTTGAAAAGGAATTTCTGAATTATTCCGATCGCGTGCTTATCGTCGACGATTTTCTTGCTCACGGCGAGGCGTTGCGCGGGCTTATCGCATTGATCGCTCAGGCGGGTGCGACTCTTGTCGGGTGCGCGATTGCCATCGAAAAGGGCTTCCAGAAAGGCGGGGACGAGTTGAGAGAGCAGGGCGTCCGCATCGAAAGCCTTGCGATTATCGAAAGTATGTCGGACGACGGCGTCACTTTCAGGAAAAACTAAGTTAAAAAATGCCATATGGCAAAATATATGGAGGGTTTCATAATGAAGAAAAAAATTCTTGCAATTTTCCTTGTTGTAGCGATGGTTGCAGCACTCGCAGTCGGTCTTACCGCATGTAAGAAAGACGACGGCAAAAAAGATGCAAAGGAAATCACTTTACCCGCATACAATGTCGAAGAACCCGATTACAGCGGAATCGACTTTTCGAACATCAAAATCGGTATGCTTTGCTTGCATGACAAAAACAGCACGTACGACAAAAACTTCATCGTAGCAATGGAAGAAGTACAACGTGCATTTAATCTTCGCGAAGATCAGGTCATCATCAAAACCGGTATCCCCGAGAGCGACAAATGCTATGATGAAGCAATGAACCTTGTCGACGCAGGTTGCAACATTGTTTTCGCAGACTCTTTCGGTCACGAAGCACACCTTATCAAAGCCGCTAAAACGGAAAAAGGCAAGAAAGTTTTGTTTGCACACGCAACCGGAACGAGAGCTCACACCGAAAATCTTCCTAACTTTGTCAACGCATTCGCTTCCATTTACGAAGGTCGTTTCCTCGCAGGCGTTGCCGCAGGTTTGAAACTCAATGAAATGATCGCAGCAGGCAAATTCACCGCAGAAGAAGCCAAAATGGGTTACGTCGGCGCATACACCTATGCTGAAGTTATCTCCGGCTACACCTCTTTCTACCTTGGCGCAAAATCCGTCTGCCCGACCGTCAAGATGGACGTTCAATTTACCGGCAGCTGGTATGACGAAACCGCTGAATACAACGCGGCAAACGCTCTTATCAACGGCGGATGCAAACTTATCAGCCAACACGCTGACTCCATGGGCGCACCTAACGCTTGCGAATCAGCAGGTATTCCCAACGTATCCTACAACGGCAGCACATTCGAAGCATGCCCCGATACGTTCATCGTTTCTTCCAGAATCAACTGGGCACCTTACTACAAATACATCATTGCTCAAATGGCAAAAGCCGGCAACGACGCAACGAAAGCAAACGTCGATAAAGACTGGACCGGCACCATTAAAACCGGCTCTGTCGTTCTCACGAACGTAGGCGGCGGCGCTGCGGCAGAAGGCACCGTTGAAAAAATCGTTGAAGTCCGCGAAAAACTCGTGAAAGGCCAAATCCACGTATTCGATACCAACACCTTCACCGTTAACGGCAAACAACTTGATGCGAACTATAAGGCAGACGTTGACACCGATGCCGCATTCGCCCCTGATACGATTGTTGTTGAAAACGGTATTTTCTTTGAATCCAAACATCGTTCGGCACCTTACTTTGACGTTCGTATCGACGGCATCACGCTTCTTAACGAGAAGTTCTAATTTACAACAACAGAATAGGATTTTGGCGGGACAATCGTCCCGCCTTAACCCTTTTTTATCGGCGTGAAAACGCCAAAATTTGGAGAGTTATATGGGACAAAACAACGTTATCGAACTCAGAAACGTTACTAAACGGTTCGGCGCGGTCGTTGCGAACAATGACGTCAGCATGGACGTCAGGCGCGGTGAAATTTTGTCGCTTCTTGGCGAAAACGGAAGCGGTAAAACCACCCTTATGAATATGATTGCGGGCATATACTTCCCCGACAGCGGTGAAATTTTCATCGACGGGAAGGAAGTCGTGATTCGTTCTCCGCAGGACGCTTATAAATACCACATCGGAATGATCCATCAGCATTTTAAGCTGATTGACATCTTTACGGCGGCGGACAACGTTATTCTTGGCGAAAAGATGCCCCCGTTCAGTATCCGTGAAAAATCGAAAGAATACAAAGATAAACTTGACGACTACGGCATTGTCGTTGACGCCGATGACGAGCGTTCGCCCGTCAAAGAAATCAGGATTGGCGACAAACCTGCCGAAAAAATAAAATGCGCCTTAAAATGCGTGGCGCTTCCTTTTGTAAAACTCGGCAAGAAAATCAAATTCAACCATTTGTCGAGAAATCGCGTTGGAATCGTACAAAAAATTGTCGATAAGTACGGTTTCGATATCAACGTCAAAAAGAAAATTTACGATATGTCCGTTTCCGAAAAACAAACCGTCGAAATTATTAAGACGTTGTATCGCGGCGCGGATATTCTTATTCTGGACGAGCCTACCGCCGTTCTGACGCCGCAGGAAACCAAAAAACTTTTTGACGTTTTAAGGAAAATGCGCGACGACGGAAAGTCCATTATCATTATTACGCACAAACTCAACGAAGTTCTGGAAATCTCGGACAGAGTCGCCGTTTTAAGAAAAGGCGAATATATCGGCACCGTCGATACGAAAGACGCAACCGAAAGTTCGTTGACGGAAATGATGGTCGGCGAAAAGGTCGAACTTAATATCGACAGAACAATCCCCGTCAACGCAGAAGAAAGGCTCACGATTTCCGGACTCACTTGCAAAAACCGCGAAGGAATACTTGCGCTTGACAACGTGTCGTTCACGGCGCGTTCGGGCGAAATTCTGGGCATCGCAGGTATCGCGGGCAGCGGTCAGCGCGAACTTCTGGAATCAATCGCGGGACTTCAACGTCTGGAAGGCGGAACGGTTACTTACTTCGATCCCAAAGACAACAATAAAGAAGTCGATTTGAGACAAAAATCCCCCACGCAAATCAGGGAATTGGGCGTAAGGCTTTCGTTCGTCCCCGAGGACCGTCTGGGCATGGGACTTGTCGGGAATATGGACTTGACGGACAACATGATGCTTCGTTCTTACGGAAAAGGTCATTCGATGTTTCTGGACAGAAAAACCCCGCACGACCTTGCGGAAAATATCGTGGAAGAACTTGAAGTTGTGACGCCTTCCGTGAAAACTCCTGTCAGAAAACTTTCGGGCGGAAACGTGCAAAAAGTGTTGGTCGGTCGCGAAATCGCGTCCGCGCCTACCGTCCTTATGGCGGCTTATCCCGTAAGGGGGCTGGACATTAACTCGTCCTACGTTATTTATAATTTGCTCAACAAACAAAAAGAAAACGGAGTTGCCGTTATTTTCGTCGGCGAAGATCTGGACGTACTGCTTGCGCTTTCGGACAGAATCATGGTTTTGTGCGGCGGTAAAGTCAGCGGCATTGTCGATGCAAGAAACTGCACGAAAGAGCAAGTCGGGCTTCTTATGACAAGTATGCCCGAAAAAGTCGAAATATTTGACGATGAAGTAAAGGAGGGACACAATGCGTAAAACAGTTCACGAACCCGTCGCGCACCTTGTAAAACGTGTGGATATGGACAGGAAAAAAGCGTGGCTTATCCGCCTTATCGCTTTTGCATTGTCAATCCTTGCCTGCGCGATCATCACTACGGCAATCACGAAAAGAGACATGGGATTCTTCTTCAAAAACTTTTTCGGCGGCGCATTCGGTACTCCGAGAAAAGTGTGGAGTCTATTCCATGAAACGGCGCTGCTTTTACTGGTCGCGCTTGCGGTCACTCCGTGTTTCAAAATGAGATTCTGGAACATCGGCGGCGAAGGACAAATCCTTATGGGCGCGCTCGGTTGCGCGGTTGTCATAAACTTTATGGGCGGCAAATCAAGCGACGCGGGTACGATTGTTCTGTCGCTTGTCGTTGCTATGGTATTCGGCGCGTTATGGTCGATGATCCCTGCAATTTTCAAAGCGAGATGGAATACCAACGAAACGCTTTTGACGCTTATGATGAACTATATTGCGGTATGTCTTACGGAATACTTTATTAAAAGCGTTGCATCAACGGGCACCGGCACGCTGACGTTCACAAATGGTATTATAGGACCGATTGCGGGAAACGAATTCATTCTTAAAATCATCATCGCGGCGGTTATTACGATTTTGATGTACATTTATCTTCGTTTCAGCAAACACGGCTATGAACTTACCGTTGTCGGCGAAAGCGAAAACACGGCGCGTTATATCGGCATCAACAGCAAAAAAGTTATCATTCGCACGTTGATTCTTTGCGGTATTATCGCAGGTATCACGGGATTCCTTCTTGTCAGTGCGACAAATCACGAGTTGCACAGCAAATATACCGTCAACGGCAGAGGCTTTACGGGTGTTCTTATTTCCTGGCTTGCAAAGTTCAATCCGTTTGCGATGGTGTTGACGTCGTTTTTGGTTGTGTTCGTACAAAACGGGGCGGCGGAAGTTTCAACGTATGCGCGTCTCGGTGCGTCGTTCCCCTCGATGCTTGCGGGCGTGTTCTTCTTCTTTATCATCGCAAGCGAGTTCTTTATCAACTATAAGATAATGTTCAACAAAAAATATTTCAAAATTCCCGCATGTTTCAAAAAGAAAAAACAAGCGGAAGTTGTCGTAGAGGAGGATAAGTAATATGTTTGTAGCATTGATAAAACAAGCAATAAAATTCGGTATAGTTTTCCTTTACGGCTCGACCGGCGAAATAATCATCGAAAAATCCGGACACCTTAATCTGGGAATCCCGGGCGTTATGTGCTTTGGCGCAATCGGCGGCTGTCTTGGCGCAAACCTTGCAAGAAACGCAGGGCTTGCCGACAGCGGGATTATTTTCGTCGCAATTCTTATGGCAATGCTGTTAGGCGCAATGATGGGCGTCGTTTACGGATTGTTTACGATTACCCTTCGATGCAACCAGAACGTCACGGGACTTACCATTACCACGTTCGGCACGGGCGTACTTGGGTTCTGGGGCTCGATGATGAGCAACGAGGGCACGACGTTTTACAGAGTCAGCAAAGTGTTCACCGCACCGTTCTTCGGCGAGGTCGGAACAGACGGGTTCTCGCAAATGTTCTTGTCGCACGGCGTTTTGGTGTACGTCGGTATAATTATCACGGCGCTTGTCGCAATATTTATGAAACGCACCAAAACGGGACTTAACTTAAAAGCGGTCGGCGAAAACCCCGCGGCGGCGGACGCGGCGGGTATCAATGTCATCAGATATAAATACCTTGCCTGTATAATCGGCTCGGCAATTTCCGGTATCGGCGGCGCATTTTATCTTCTTGACTGCACGCGCGGATCGCTTGAATACGTTATCGACGCGATGGGCTGGCTTGCGGTCGCGCTTGTTATCTTCTCATTGTGGCGCCCGGGACTTTGTATTATCGGCTCGTTCATTTTCGGTCTTTTGTACATTATGCCCAACTATATTACGGGCGTAAGCCTTGCCGAAAAAGAACTTGTAAAAATCATTCCTTACGTTGCAACCGCTCTCGTCCTTATTATTATTTCGTTCTTTAATAAGCGCGAGACGCAGCCGCCTGCATCGCTTGGACTGTCCTATTTCAGGGAAGAAAGATAATTCAAAAAAGTTAAAAAGGTCGTCTTCGGACGGCCTTATTTATTGTCAAAACGCCACGATGTGATATAATAAAAATATGAATGCTTTGACCATTGTACACGAAACAATAAGGAAATTCGTCGGCGCGGGCGACGTCGTCATCGACGCAACAGCAGGGCGCGGATACGATACGTCGTTTTTATGCTCGCTTGTCGGGGACAGCGGGAAAGTTATTTCTTTCGACGTGCAGAAAGACGCCGTGGACAGCACCGAAAACCTTCTGAAAAGCCGCGGACAATCGGCGGACGTCCACCTTGAATCGCACGAAAATATGACAAAGTACGCGGATAGAGACAGCGTATCGTGCATTGTTTTCAACCTCGGATATCTGCCGTCGGGCGATCACAGCGTTTTCACGCACGCAGAGTCCACGATAAAAGCAATCGAGGGCGGACTCGGGCTTTTGAAGAAGGGCGGCTTAATGTGCGTGAGCGTTTATTACGGCGGCGACTCGGGCTACGAGGAAAGAGACGCACTGCTGCCGTATCTTAAAACGCTCGATTCGTCGAAATATCAGGTCTTGAAACTCGATTTTTATAATTGGACGAACGACCCGCCGTTCCCGGTGTTTATCATCAAAAACTGAACGATAAAGCCATAAGGACGATGTATTAAAGGAAAATCCACGATATCTTCAAGTTGAAAAAACCAAAACAAACAATACCGCCGCCGACAGGCTCCTATGACAAAATAGACCATAGAGCTGCTGACGGCAAGAGAAGAGACTGAAATTGCTGGCAAGAGGAAGCCTCGAACGCCGCCGACGAACCCGCCTGCAAATTTTTTGCAACGGTGTGCGGGACGCACACAAAAACGGCACGCCGTAGCGGCGTGAAGTTTGGCGGGATAATTTAGACGGCAAGCGAAGATGAGGGATTGCTTGCAAGAAGAGACGCCGTCCGCAGGCGACGAGCGCTCCGCACGGCTGCAAGCTGTGCATTTCATTTCATTGAAAAATGAAATGAAAAATCCGTGAACGAAATTCGTTTGTTGTTATAGAGCTGCTGACGGCAAGAGAAGGCGATGAGAGCACGAAGTATTCGCGATCGCCGAGCGCAGACGACAGGCTCCACGCACAATTTCGAAGAAATTGTGCAAATGTGTGCAAAAAACTTTGCACACATTAAAAAACACACCCGAAGCGGTGTGTTTTTTAGTGGAGCTGCTGACCAGACTTGAACTGGTGACCTCATCCTTACCAAGGATGTGCTCTACCTCCTGAGCCACAGCAGCGTTTTTGTCAATGCTCAATTATTATATTGAATAAGGCGAAATATGTCAAACGAAATGAGCAACAAAACAAAAAGTCGAAAAAATAATTTATTGCGGCGTTTATAATAAAATTTTTAATGAAAGCCGTGCGATAGAAACATTTTGTCATGAATGATAAAACTGTCGCATAACGTGAATGAAAACCGCAAAAAATTTTTTGAATCGCAAAATTTTATGGTTGAAAACAACCTAATCTGTTTTACATAAATCAACATATTATATATAATATAGAAAGTAACTTATTATAATGGAGAGAATCGGGCAAATTTTGTCCAACCGAAATTGAAATGAATTGGCTTGACATATTTTATGCGTTTTTGTCCCTGCTTGGCGGTATCGGCGTCTTTCTTTACGGAATGAAGTTGATGGGCGACAGTCTTGAAATGGTTGCCGGCAACGAAATCAAGCGAATGTTTGCCAAAATATCGAATAAGAAGCTTATCGGAGTGGGCATAGGAACGGTGACGACGGCGGTCGTACAAAGTTCCGCGGCGGTCACGGTTATGGCGATAGGTTTCGTCAACAGCGGACTGATGACTCTGACGCAAGCCGCGTCGATTGTTTTCGGTGCGAATATCGGAACGACGTCGACCGCGCTTATCGTTGCGCTTGGCGCGGGCGGGTTTGCAAACGTCAACCTTACGGTAATTTTTGCGGCTCTTGCGGGCGTCGGCGCATTGATAATAATGCTGACCAAAAAGGATAAGGTCAAAAAAATCGGCGGCATTATCACCGGGCTTGGTATGATATTCGTCGGGCTTTCGGTCATGACAAGTTCCATGGATATTTTCTCGAAGTCGGACAAAATCAGCGCGTTCCTTACAAAGGTTTCAAACCCTGCGTTGCTGTTATTGTTCGGTATTTTGTTCACCGCGCTTATCCAGTCGTCGTCGGCGGTCAGCGGTATCGTCGTTACGATGTCGGTTGCAGGGCTTTTGTCGTTTGAGCAAGGGCTGTACATAATTTTGGGAAGCAATATCGGAACGTGTATTACGTCGCTTATCGCGTCGGTCGGCACAAGTACGAACGCGCGTCGCACCGCCGTAATCCACCTTATGTTTAACGTGATCGGCGTGACGATATTCGGGCTTGTGAGCATTTCCGGCGTGTTTACGAAGATGTTTATGCCGATTAAAAGTCCCGCGATGAGAATTGCGCTTTTGCACACTTTCTTCAACGTAACCACCACCATAGTACTGTTGCCGTTTATGAACCTGCTTGTGAAGTTCGTTTCAAAAATCGTTCCCGAAAGGAAAACGGACGACAAAAACGACGAGCCGCACCTGTACTTTTTGGAAGAACGCTTGTTGAGAACGCCCCCGGTTGCGGTCGCGCAGCTTAAAAACGAAATCGAAAATATGGCGGAAATCGCAAAATCAAACTTCGACAAATGTATGGACGCGGTTATGGTCGGCAAAGTGTCCGACGTCATCGACGAAATCGCCAAAAACGAAAAATGTCTGAACTTCCTTAATCGTGAAATCACGAAATATCTTGTGAAATTGTCGCAGGTCGACCTTTCGGAAGACGACAAACTCTTAATCAGTACGTCGTATCACACCGTAAGCGATATCGAGCGTATCGGCGACTACGCCGAAAATATCTCGGAATACGCCGAAAAGATGGAGGCGGATAAACTCACGTTCTCGCCGAAGGCAATTTCCGAAATCCAGACGCTTAAAGCGACGATTACAAACCTTTACGACGAAGTAATGAAGACGTATAAGGAAGACACTCTTGATTATATCGACAAGGTGAACGAGTACGAGGAAAGCGTCGACAGACAAAAAGAAGAAATGGGCGAACACCATATCGAGCGTATGAACAAGGGCGAATGTACGCCCGAAGTCGGCGCGATTTATCTGAGTCTTTCGTCCAACGCGGAGCGTGTCGCCGACCATATGACCAACATCGCGTACGCGGTGAGAAGCTACGCCAAAAAGAAAAAGAAGGACTAAACGAAAAGTAAATTTTGAAAAAAGCAAATAAAAAACTGCAACGCCCGTTGCAGTTTTTGTTTATGCATAACCGTAAAGTTTTCCGATTGCCCATACGACAAGACGTTTCGGCAAGATTTTTGAAAGCCCTACAAGCAGTTTATACGACGCGCCGCCCACGACGTACACGGGCGGATTTTTCGATTTTGCGATTTTCAGGGCGATTTTCGCGATGACCGACGGTGACATTCCGTTTTGTTCGTCGCGCTCCATCTTTTCAACCGATTTGTCGATTCTTTCGCCGTAATAAACGCTGTTGCTTTTGTTCTTTTCGCGGCGGGCGGTGAATTCCGTCTTGACATCGCCGGGAAGGATTGTCGAAACTTTTATGTTGAACGGTTTAAGTTCGATACGAAGCGCCTCGGAAAGCGACGACACCGCCGATTTCGTGCAGGAATAAAACGACTGAAAAGGCAGCGACAAAGGCGCGCCCGCGCTGGACATATTGATTATCGTGCCGCCGCCGTTTTCGCGCATAACGGGGATAACCGCCTGCGTCGCGAACAGCGTGCCGAAGTAATTGACGTCAAAAATCTTTCGCACCGCTTTTTCGTCGGTATCTTCGACCGCGCCCGAAATGCCGAATCCCGCGTTGTTGACAAGGACGTCGATACGCCCCGCGCGTTTTACGACTTCGCCGATAGAGGCAAACACGTTTTCACGGTCGGACACGTCGGTTTTTATGCTTTCGATGCCTTCTGCCGGCGTTCTGGACAAATTAAATACGCGGTATCCGTTTTCCGAGAATTTTTTTGCAATGGCATTCCCGATTCCTTGGGATGCGCCCGTAATAACTGCAACTTTCATAATCCACCTCTGAACGATTATACAATAATGTTTGAATATTTGCAAATCGTTTTCAAAACCCTTGACAGTATTTTCATTTGATTGTAAGATTTAGGTATCACATTTAATTGCTAGGGGTGGCGCGTCGCGCCTGAGATTACACCCTCTGAACTTGATTGAGTTAGAACTCACGAAAGGAAGCCAGTCCACTCGTTCTCAAAGTAATCGCTTTGGGATTTTTTATTCTAACGAGAAAAGTTCCTCCCGGCAAAGGAGCGAATATGGAATTCACATCAATTCTGAAAGAGCCGTTCAACACTCTCGACACCGTGTCGAAACTCAGTGTTACGGCTTTTTACTTTGCAATCGTGCTTGTCGCGCTTGTTGTAATCGCCGCAATCTTTTTGAAGAAAGCGAAGCCCGAAAAACTTCAACCGTTTATGAAAAGCGTGAAGTATTTCGTTTTCGGCGTAGCGACGACTTTCGTAGTTACGATGCTTACCTTAAAAATCAGCGACGACGTTCAGGGCGGCAGCTTTGTAAAAGAAGTTTTTTGGCCGATAATGAGCATTGTTATCGTGGCGTTCGCGCTGGTCGCGGCGGGCTACGTAATAAACACGGTAAAGCCCGAGTTTATGCGTAAGTTTAAGTTTATCGCGCTGTTTTTGATTTTAATCCCCGTGATTGTGAGTATTGCGTTTTTGGCGGTGCACTTCAAAAAGGTCGGCGGAGATTACGAAGGCGTATCGCAGGCAGGGCTTTATATCAGCGCAATCGTGCTTGTTCTTATCCTTGTCGTCGCCGCAACCGTTTTCTCGAAACGCAACGGTCCGTTCACCACGCGTGAGATGGCTTATGCCGCAATTTCCGTCGCGCTTTCTTTCGCGCTTTCTTACGTAAAGTTTTTTGCGTTGCCGCAGGGCGGCTCGGTAACACTTGCGTCGATGCTTCCGCTTATGCTGTTTTCGTATATGTTCGGCATAAGGAAAGGTATTATCGTGGGCGCGATTTACGGCGTGTTGCAGGCAATACAGGATCCGTGGATTATCCACCCCGCGCAGTTCCTCCTGGATTACCCGATCGCTTTTGCAATGACGGGGCTTGCGGGAATTTTCAAGGAACTCAACATCATCAAAAAGCCCGCTGCCGCATTTACGGTCGGCGCAATCCTTGCGGGCACGCTTCGTTACTTCTCTCACGTGTTCTCGGGCATTTTCGCATTCGCGTCATACGCTCAGGCAGGATATTCGCCGGTTGCGTGGGGATTCTTGTACAACACGTTCACGTTCGCAGACGTCGCAATCGTTATCGTCGTTGCGCTGTTGCTGTTCAGCAGTAAGAGTTTCGTGCGCCTTGTAAACGAAAAATCGACGGAAGAATCCGCCGACGAAATCGAAAGTAGAGACACGTCCGACGAAAACGCGGACGGCAAAGCCGCTTAATAATATTTAATCATAAGTAAATTTCCGCTTTCGACGGTGAACGAGATTTCGTTTGCCGTCGCAACGTTGGAAAGACCGCGGTTTGTGCCTGCGGAAAGAAGAAGGTTTTCAAGCGGATAATAAAGCCCGCGGCTGTTTGTGACCAGCGCGTCCCCGAAAAACGGAAACAGCGAAATTTTCTGGTTAATAAATGCCGCGTCGGAAACCTTTCCTTCGACAAGTTTAATATCGAATCCGACGCCCGAAATACGGGCGTCGATTTTTATGTCCTTTGCATATTTCAGTAGGCCGATGTTGCCGAGAATCTGACCTATGTCGCCGCCTGTTGCGCCGTAAATGGTAACGGCGTCGTAGCCCGCTTGTTTTGCGTAAAGAAGGGCAAGTTGCCCGTCGGTCTCGTCCTTTTCCTTCGGGAAGACGACGTAGTTTAACCCGTCCTTGCGGTTTTCAAGGCTGTCCAGGTCGCCCACGACCGCAACGGGGGTAACGTGAATACGGCTTAACCCGTTGTCGGCGCAAATAACGTCGGACTCTGTAATTTCCCCGATTTCGTCGGGAGTGTTCAGTATTATCGCTGCTGTTTTCATAAATATAAGGATATATCCAAAAAAGGCGGTTGTCAAGCGCAAAATTTTCAACAAAAGTCAAAATGACAGTCAATATGACAGCAAGGGAAATTTTTTCGTAAAGTCAATAAATTGACTTTTCGTCGCTTATCCCGTACAATGGATATATTACGAAAAATATGAGGGTTTATGGAAAATTTTGATTTGACGGTACTCGGCGGCGGTCCTGCCGGATACAACGCCGCGGCATACGCCGCGTCAAAAGGATTGTCCGTCGTATTGTTTGAGAAAAACGAACTCGGCGGCGTTTGCCTGAACGAAGGCTGCGTTCCCAGCAAAACTTTATTGAACAGCGCAAAAGTACTGAATTATTTTAAGCACGGCGAAAATTACGGCGTGAAGTTTTCGGGCGACGGCGAAGTATCGCAAGAAGCCGTCATCGACAGAAAAAACAAGGTCGTGAAACGTCTTGTAACGGGTGTGCGCGCGAAATTGAAGGGAGCGGGAGTTACCGTTGTAAAGGCGGAGGCGAAGATACTTTGCCGCGACGAGAACGGCGTCGTCGTACAATCCGAAAACGTCGAATACAACTCAAAGTTTTTGCTTATCGCAACGGGAAGCAGTGCATTTATCCCGAAAATCCGGGGCGTCGACAAAGCGATTGAAAGCGGGCTTGCGATAACCAACCGCGAGGCGCTGAACCTTGTCGAAATCCCGAAAACACTGCTTATTATGGGCGGCGGCGTAATCGGGCTTGAAATGGCGGATTATTATTCGTCGGTCGGGAGCGACGTCGTCGTTGTCGAAATGCTCGGGAAGATCGCGGGCGCAACCGACGAAAAAGTAAGCGCGGTTTTGCAAAAAGCGCTTGAAAAGAAGGGCGTAAAATTCCGTCTTTCTTCAAAGGTCAAAGAAATTACCGAAAACGGCGCGGTCGTCGAGACCGAAAACGGCGAAGAAGAAATACTTGCCGACAAAATTTTGTTGTCAGTCGGTCGTCGTGCAAACGTAACGGGATTCGGACTTGAAAACATCGGCGTTGAAACCGAGCGCGGCGCAATCGTTACAGACAGCCGTCTTAAAACCAACGTCGAAAACGTCTATGCCGCGGGCGACGTCAACGGAAAGTCGATGCTTGCACACACGGCGTACAGAGAAGGCGAAGTCGCCGTAAACAATATGCTTAACGTTCCCGACGAAATGAATTACGACTCCATACCGTCGGTTATATACACGACTCCCGAAGTCGCTTCGGCGGGATACACGCTTTCGGCGGCGATCGAAAAGGGAATAAACGCCGACGAGGTGCAGCTGTCCTTAATGTATTCGGGCAGATATATCGCGGAAAACACCGACTACACCGGTATTCTGAAACTTGTTTACGACAAAGATAACAACGTGCTTATCGGCGCGAGCGTCGTCGGAAATTATGCGTCCGAGTATATCGTGGCAGTGTCGAATCTTATTGATATGAAGGTGGATATCGACCGCGCGAAAAAACTTGTTTTCCCGCATCCGACCGTTTGCGAAGTTGTGCGCGAAGGTTTGTTTGAGATTAAATAATACCGCAAGATAACTTGTTTATATGGCAAAAACGTACGATAAAGTAAGATATATTGAAACAAGCGGGTTTAATCCGCATTACAATCTTGCTCTCGAGAGCGCGCTTATGGACGCGGCGAAAGACGGCGAACTTATCGTTTATCTTTGGCGCAACGACAACACGGTCGTCATCGGAAGACACCAGAACGCATACCTTGACGTGAATATTAAAAAACTCCACGACGCGGGCGGTTTCCTTGCACGACGTCCGACGGGCGGTGGCGCGGTTTTCCACGACAAAGGTAATATCAATTTTTCGTTCATAACAAGTCTTTCGGATTACGACGTGAACGAGAACAACGATATTATTATCCGCGCGGTGAAAAAACTCGGGCTTTTTGCGGAAATCAACGGACGAAACGACATCGTCATCGACGGGCGAAAGTTTTCGGGCAACGCATATCTCAAAACACAGACGGCGGCGTTGCATCACGGCACGGTTTTAATATCCGCCGACACGTCGAAAATGAGCGACTTTCTGAACGTGAAACCCGACAAGCTGGAAGGCAAGGGCGTTGCGAGCGTGAAGTCGCGCGTTGTAAATCTTCACGACCTTGACGAAAGTATCGACGTCGAAGCCGTAAAGAAGGCGATAAAAGACGTTTTAACCGAGAAATACGGGCGGATTTTGGAAAATTCCGCCGTGGACGAAAAGAAAACCGACGAATTTTACAAAAAATATTCCGACGATTTATGGCTGTATGGAAAGGACGTGAAACTTCAAAGTCATAAGTACAAAAGGTTTTCCTGGGGATACGCCGACGTGAGTTTCACGTTGTCGGGCGGCGTAATCAAGGACATAAAAGTGTTTTCGGACAGTATTTTCCCCGACGATATCGACGCGGCCATTCGCGCGCTCAAAGGGCTGAACGTCCTGAAAGAAAACACGGGATTAAATCAGGTTGCAAGCGACGTGCTGTCGCTTATTAACGAATAAAAAGGGATAACGGACAAAACTGTCCGAAAAAAGGAGAATTGTCATGAAAGTATCGAAAGAGATAAGGAAAAACGCCGTCGATTACAGTATGAACGCAATCACGGACATCTGCACCAACATCGGCCCGCGCGAATCGGGCATGCCGAAAGAACGGGAAGCCCAGGAATGGATCAAAAACCAGATCGACACCAACGGCTGGGCGGACGAAAGCGCAATCGAAGATTTCAAAGTGTCGCGACACGCGCTTGTCGGATTCACGAAAATCATCGGCGTATTTTTGATTATCGGCGCGCTTTTGCAGCTGCTGACGCTTGTAGGCAATCCCGCGCTGACGCTTGCGGTAAGGATAATTTCGCTGGTACTTGCGGTTTTGTCCATTGTCATCGTCGTGCTGGAATTCTTGTTCTACGTGCCGTTCATCGACAAATTTTTGCCGGAAACGACGTCGTGCAACGTATATGCGAAGTATAAACCGACGGGCGACGTAAAACGCCGTATCATCATCAACGGCCACACCGACAGCGCGTACGAATGGACGCTTATGAAGATAAGACAGGAAGTCATGGTCGGCGTACTTGCAGTCGATTTGCTGTGCGCGCTCGCGTCGATCGTCATTTTTTCAATCAATATCGCAAAAGGCGTTACCCCGCTTTGGAGTGTGATTTTCGCCGCATGCACCGTCGTTGCGTACATCGGACTTTTCTTCGTTTGCAACTTTAAGGTGCTGTCCCCCGGCGCAAACGATAACCTTACGGGCGTATTCGTCGCAGTGTCCGCGCTCAAATGTCTGAAAGAAAGCGGAATCAGATATCAAAACACCGAAGTCTGTGCATTGCTTACGGGCAGTGAAGAAGCCGGGCTTCGCGGCGCAACCGCATTCACGAAACGCCATAAAGGCGAAAACAAGGACGTCGAAACGTACATTATCGCTTTCGACACGATGCGCGACTATGACTATATGACGATTTATCACCGCGACATGACGGGCATGGTGAAAAACAGCCCCGAAGTCGTTGCGCTTCTGGACGAAGCGTGCAACGATCCCGACGTAAATCACCCGTTGCCTCACGGCGTAGTGCCTTTCGGCGCGTCCGACGCGGCGGCGTTTTCAAGGGGCGGATTCAAGGCGGCGGCGGTTGCCGGACAAAACCCGAAATACGCGCCGTATTATCACAATCGTCGCGACACTCCCGACCAGATGATACCCGAAACGTTTGCGCTGGGACTTGACATCGCGCTTGCCGCAATCGAGGCTTTCGACCGCGATCAAAAGTAAATTCCGCCGTTAAAAGATAATTTGGGGAAGTCCGCAAAGGGTTTCCCCTTTTACAAGACTTACCGTAAAAACGTAGGGCAGGTTGTATAAAAAAGAATGAAAAATATTATCGAAATCAAAAACCTTGACAAATCGTTTCAGGACGTGCACGCCGTCGACGACTTGTCGCTTGTCGTGAAGGAGGGGGAGTTGTTTGCGTTTCTCGGCGTGAACGGCGCGGGAAAATCAACGACGATATCCATAATGTGCGGCACCCTTTCAAAAGACGGCGGCGAGGTGATAATCGACGGTATGAACGTCGATAACGATATGAAAAACATCACGAAAGAAATCGGCGTCGTATATCAGACGTCCGCGCTTGACGCGAAACTTTCGGTCAAAGACAACCTTACGTCCCGCGCGAGTTTATACGGTATCACGGGAAAAGCGGCAAAAGAAAGAATCGCCGCGCTTTCCGAAATGCTGGACTTCAAAGATCTGTTGCCGAGAACGTTTGAAAAACTTTCGGGCGGACAGAAAAGAAGAGTCGACGTGGCGCGCGCACTTATTCACAATCCGAAAATCTTAATTCTGGACGAACCGACGACGGGGCTCGACCCCGAAGCGCGCAAACTCCTTTGGAACGTCGTAACAAACCTTCGTAAAAGTCGGAATATGACGGTGTTTCTCACGACGCATTATATGGAAGAGGCGGCGGACGCCGACTACGTCGTGATACTCGACAAAGGGAAAATCGCGGCGGAAGGAACGCCCCTTTCGCTCAAAAACAAGTATACCGGTGACTTCGTTACGATTTATAACGCCGAAGAAGAAAAAGTCAAGGCTTTGGGTCTTCCGTACGAAAAAATCAGGGACGCGTTCAAAGTGTCCGTGAAAGACACGGCAGAAGCACGGGATTTAATTATTAAAAACCCCGCTCTGTTCACAGATTTTGAAATAACAAAGGGCAAAATGGACGACGTGTTTTTGTCCGTCACGGGCAAAAAGCCCGAAGGAGGCGCGTTATGAAAACTTTTCTTGCGTTGACGAAACGAAATATAAAGGTGTTTTTTAAGGACAAGGGAATGTTTTTCACGTCGCTTATCACGCCCGTGATACTTCTTGTCTTGTACGTCACGTTTTTGGCAAAAGTTTACAGGAACTCGTTTGTTGCGGCGTTGCCGGACGGCGTTTCCGTCCCCGAAAAACTGATAAGCGGAATGGTTGCGGGGGAACTCGTATCGTCGCTTCTTGCGGTGTGTTGCGTGACGGTCGCGTTTTGCAGCAATACGCTTATGGTAAACGACCGCATCACCGGGGCGAGAAAAGACTTGCTTGTGTCGCCTGCAAAGCGTTCAATAATCGCTGCGTCGTACTTTTCGGGAACCTTTTTCACGACGCTTATCGTAACGTATGCGGCGACTGCCGCCGGGCTTATTTACGTTGCGGCGAGCGGCTGGTATATGAGTTTTTCGGACTTCGTTTTAATTATCGTCGACGTGTTCCTGCTGACGGCTTTCGGCACGGCGTTGTCAAGCGTCGTGAATGCGCTTTTAAGGACGCAGGGGCAGGCTGCGGGCATCGGTACGATAGTATCTGCGGGCTACGGTTTTATTTGCGGCGCGTATATGCCGATATCGAGTTTCGGGAAAGGTCTGCAAAACTTTATTATGCTGCTTCCCGGCACATACGGCACTTCACTTTTAAGAAATCATTCGTTAAACGGCGTTTACGGCGAGATGGCAAAGCAAGGCTTCCCGAAAGAAGTAATAGACGGGGTTAAGGACGGCGTTGATTGCAACTTATATTTCTTTGGCGACAAAGTAAGCGTCGGCGCAATGTACGGCGTACTTATCGGCGCGGTCGTCGTGTTGTCGGCGCTGTACGTTCTGATATGTTATTTCGCAGGGAAAAACAAAAATCCTTTTGAAAAAGTAAAGAGAAAAGGCTTGTCGAAAAAGGGCAAATAGGTATTAAACAAATACTATTATAATTATTAAACAAATAATCACTATAAAAAACTGCAACCGATATTTTAAAAAAAAGTGTAACTTCCTACGGAATTTTAGTTAAAAATTATTGACAATTTTTTTTCTTTGTTGTATATATGTAGCATACTACATTTTACGACGGAGTTTTCATGGATAAAAGACAATACGCCGGCTTTCTTATCAAGCAAATCAGCGAGAAAACCGACAAAAAAATAATCAGGACGTTCAAGAAGTACGGCGTGACCTGTTCGCAACACAGATTGTTGGTGTTTTTGGACAAGTCGGGCGGGAAATCGACGCAAAAAGACGTCGAAACGTATCTGGAAGTTTCGCACCCGACAGTCGTCGGGCTTCTTTCCGGGCTTGAAAGCAGGGGACTCGTTTCCTGCGTGTTCGACAGCGACGACAAGCGTATGAAAAGCGTATATATTACCGACGAGGGCAGCGCGCTTCTGAAATCGTCGCGCAGGGATGCTATCGATGTCGGGAAAGAATTCTGGAAAGATTTTTCGGACGAAGAAATCGAAACACTTATCGCAATCCTTGAAAAACTGAAAGGAAATCTCAACAACGATTAAAATTTTTAGGAGCATAGATGGACACAATAAAAGTATTGAAAAAGAGTATAAGGGATTATAAACTTCCCTCGATTCTCACGCCGATTTTCATCATCGGAGAGGTCGTGCTGGAAACGCTTATTCCCACTGTAATGGCGGTGCTTATCGACGAAATCAGTAAGTCGATATCCATGGACCCCATTATCAAATACGGACTGATACTGCTTGCGATGGCGCTTGCGTCGCTTCTTTGCGGTTTTATCGCGGGTAAGTTTGCGGCGACGGCGTCGTGCGGATACGCAAAGAATCTGCGCCACGATATGTATTATAAGATTCAGGACTTCTCGTTTGCGGAAATCGACAGGTTTTCGACGTCGAGTCTTGTCACAAGACTTACGACCGACGTTACGAACGTCCAGAACGCATATCAGATGATAATCCGCATTGCGATAAGAACGCCGCTGATGCTGATTTTCGCATTCGTTTTCAGCTTCCGTATAAATTGGAGAATCGCGCTTATTTTCCTTGCGGCGATGCCCGTACTTATGCTTGCTCTTGCGCTTATGATGAAGTTCGTAATGCCGTTTTTCAGAAAGATTTTCAGGAAATACGACGATATGAACGAGTCGGTGCAGGAAAACGTTCAGGCGATCCGCGTCGTGAAATCTTTCGTCAGGGAAGACTACGAAAAAGGAAAGTTTGAAAAGGTATCGTCCGAGGTCAGAAACGACTTCACAAAGGCGGAGCGTATCATGGCGCTTGCCTGGCCAATAATGATGCTGTGCATTTTTACGGTCATCGCGGTCATTATGTTTTTGGGTGCCAAGACGATAATCACGTCGCACGGAGAGGAACTCACGGTCGGCAATTTGTCGGCGCTTATCAACTATGCGATAATGGCGTTGATGTCGATGATGATGCTTTCGATGGTGATTGTCATGCTGACGATGTCGGTTGAAAGCGCAAACCGTATCAAAGAAGTTCTTGTAACGGAATCGTCGCTTAAAAGCCCCGAAAACGGCATTACAACTGTTGAAAACGGCGATATAACCTTTGAAAACGTTTCGTTCAAATACAGCGAAAAGGCTGAAAAATACGCGCTTGAAAACATAAATCTTTCAATCAAATCAGGCGAAACGGTGGGTATTCTCGGTGGCACGGGTTCCAGCAAAAGCAGCCTTGTGCAACTTATCCCGCGCTTGTACGACGTGAGCGAAGGCAGGCTTCTTGTCGGCGACAAAGACGTCAGAGATTATGACCTGGTCGCGCTTCGCGATTCGGTATCCATGGTGCTGCAAAAGAACGTGTTGTTTTCCGGCACGATAAAAGAAAACATCCGCTGGGGCAACGCCGCCGCGTCGGACGAAGAAATCAAACGCGTATGTCGTCTTGCCTGCGCCGACGAATTTATCGAGTCGTTCCCCGACGGCTACGACACGCATATCGAGCAGGGCGGCACGAACGTTTCGGGCGGACAGAAACAAAGACTTTGTATCGCGCGCGCACTCATTAAAAAACCGAAAATCCTTATTCTTGACGACAGTACGTCGGCAGTCGATACAAAGACCGACGCGCTTATCAGGAAAGCGTTCAGGGAAGAAATCCCCGACACGACCAAAATCATCATCGCTCAGCGCGTGGCTTCCGTTGAGGACGCCGACAAAATCATCGTGATGGAAGGCGGACGTATCGCCGCAATCGGCACGCACGAGGAGCTTATGCAAACGAGTGAAGAATACAGGAGCGTTTACGAGTCGCAAACCCGCCACTCCGACAACGAAGCAGGAGGCGACGCACAATGAAAAAGGCTTCCGCAATGAAAAATCAACGCAATATGCAATCCGCCAAAAAGGGTACGTTTGCCCGTCTTTTGAAATACCTTTTCAAATATTACGGCTGGCAGATTATCATAATGTGCATCACCCTTCTGATGGTGTCGGCAGGCATGCTTGTCGGCAACGTCTATATGCAGAAACTCATCGACGACGTCATCACGCCAGCGCTTTCGCAGAATATGCCGTGGAGCGAGGCTTCCGTCCTGCTTGTCAGAATGGGCGCGACGATGGTTTTGTTTTTCGTATTGGGCGTTATCGGCTCTGTCGTAAACAACCAGCTTAACGCAATCATTACGCAGGGAACGTTGTATCATTTCAGAAAAGATATGTTCAACAATATGGAATCCCTGCCCATTAAATATTTCGATACGCACAAGCACGGTACGATAATGAGTACCTACACCAACGATACCGACGCCGTGCGCCAGCTTATCGGCAACAGTCTGCCCGTATTGTTCCAGTCGGCGTTCACGCTGGTCGCGGTGTTCATCGTAATGCTGACGTACAGCGTATATCTGACGCTTATCGTCGTTGCGGTGATACTGCTTATGCTTTTTGTCGTCGTGAAAATCGGCGGAGCAAGCGGCAAATATATGGTCGCGCAACAGGTCGCCGTCGCCGACGAAGAAGGCTATATCGAAGAAATGATAAACGGTCAGAAAGTCGTGAAAGTGTTCAACCACGAAGACGCCGCAAAACAAGGCTTTGACAAACTCAACGATAAACTCAACGACGACAGCAGGAGGGCGCATACTTACGGCAATATCCTTATGCCGATTCTCGGCAACATGGGCAATCTCATGTACGTATTGCTGGCGTTTATCGGCGGACTTCTGGTCATTTCGGAAATCAATACCGGGTTCAAAAACGTCGGTATTACCGGGTTCAATCCGCTGACGGTCGGCGTTCTCGTTTCCTTCCTGTCGCTTTCGCGCCAACTTTCCAACAATATCGGCAACATCGCGGGACAAATCTCGATGGTAACCATGGGGCTTGCGGGCGCGTCGCGCGTGTTCGATATGATTGACGAACAACAAGAAACCGACAACGGCTACGTCATGCTTGTCAACGCCACGAAGGACGAAAACGGCAATATTGTCGAAAGCGAAAAACGCACGGGGCTTTGGGCGTGGAAACATTACCACAAGGAAACCGATACCACCACTTACGTGGAACTCAAAGGGGATATCGAACTTGACGACGTCGATTTCGGTTACGTCCCCGACAAACTCGTGCTGCACGGCGTATCCCTTCGCGCAAAACCCGGTCAGAAATTCGCTTTCGTCGGCGCAACGGGCGCGGGCAAAACGACAATCACCAACCTTATCAACAGGTTTTACGACATTCAGGACGGCAAAGTCCGCTACGACGGGATAAATATCAATAAAATCAACAAAAAGGATCTAAGAAGGTCTTTGGGTATGGTTTTGCAGGACACCAACCTGTTCACGGGAAGCGTCATGGATAATATCCGTTACGGCCGCCTCGACGCCACCGACGAAGAATGTATCGCCGCAGCAAAACTTGCAAACGCCGACGACTTCATCACACGACTTCCCGAAGGGTATAATACCGTAATCACGGGAAACGGCGCAAATCTGTCGCAGGGACAACGCCAGCTTTTAAGTATCGCGCGCGCCGCCGTCGCAGATCCGCCCGTCATGATTCTGGACGAAGCGACGTCGTCAATCGATACCCGCACCGAAGCGATCGTTCAGGCAGGTATGGATAACCTTATGAAAGGCAGGACGGTTTTCGTTATCGCGCACAGGCTTTCGACAATCAGAAACGCCGACAGCGTCATCGTCCTCGATCACGGCAGAATTATCGAGCGAGGAACCCACGACGAACTTATCGCAATGCACGGCACGTATTATCAGCTTTACACCGGCGCAACCGAACTCGAATAACGATTATAAAAACTACAAAAAGAAAGCCACGGAATCCCGTGGTTTTTTTGTTATTCGGTTGAGTTTTATTTGTTGGCGTTTATAAAGTCCATCACGGCGGATTCGTACTCTTTCGGGGCGTTTGCATACGACGCGCCATGTCCCGCGCCGTCCACAAGGAACAGGCGTTTGTCCGAGGAACAGGCGTTGTAAAGTTCGTGCGCCATTCGCACAGGGATAAAACGGTCTTCCTTGCCGTGAATAAACAGTATCGGATATTTTGCGTGTTGCACCGCTTTGAGAGGCGTGAAGTCGTCGACGGTATTGCCGAATTCTTTTGCAAAAAGTTTATAAACGCGTTCCAGCGTGGCTTTCGGCGTGAAACCCATGGTGAGTTTCGAACTGTGTGCAAATTCCGCGCGGATCGAGGTGTAGGCGCAATCCGACACGACGCATTTCACGTTTTTCAGTGTCATTTCGGACATAAGACAAACGGTTGCGCCGCCCAAAGAAATACCGTGCAGAATAATGCTGCCGTCGGGGAAACGCTCGTTGAGTTTGTCAACCCACAGGGCGGTGTCGAGCCTTTCGTAAAGTCCGAAAGTGATGTTGTTGCCGACTCTCGTTTTGCCGCCGCGGTTGTTTGTCAGAAGAACGTTGATGCCGCGTCTTAAATAAAACTGCATTATTGCCGACATATCGCCCATGGGACTGCTGTTATAGCCGTGCACGAGAATGGCGGTATCGCGCGCGTTTTCGCCCGCGGTATAAAACCAGCCTTCAAGCGTAAGAGAGTCGAAAGTGTTAACGGGGATAATTTCCTTGTCCCACGTTTTGACAAGCCTGCTTGCAGCTGAGCTGGTGTCGTACAAATGCTTGAAATTGGGCCCCATTACCTTTTCCGCAAACGGCGTTTTTGGCGTAAACGAATGTTTACTTGGTCTGAAAATGGCGTTAAACGCGGTTTTTGCGATGCACATAGTTGTCCTACCTTATTTTTTGAGTATGACTTTGCCGGCGGTTTTCGAGATATATTCGCCTTTTGACACAACCTTTTCGCCACCGACGAAGACGTAATTTATGCCTTTGGGGGTGAAGTCGGGGACTTTCGGATTTACTTCCACGTTGTCGAAATCGAAAACGGTAACGTCGGCGAAATAACCTTCTTTCAAAAACCCGCGGTCTTTGATTTTGAAGCGTTCCGCAGTCGCGCCCGTCATTTTTCTTACGACGTTTTCAACGGGGATATCGTTCTTCTTCGCGCGCACCAAAAAGTACGGGAAGCACTGATACGTCGCGCCGTTTTGCGTGCCGGCTTCTTCAACCCACGCGTCCGTCATAAAGATGGACAGGTCGTCTTTCATCAGCCTGTCGATTATTGCGTCGTTGTAATATTTGTCGATGTAAAGTCTGCCTTGCGCGTTCGACAGGTCGACGAGTTTCAAGTAGCAGTCAAAGTCGGATATTCCTTCCGATTTAGCAATTTCCGCAATCGTGCGGTTTTCGTACTCCTTATGGTCGTCCGAAATGTACGCGACCGTGAAGTCGCTGAAATCCAGCCCCAGAAGTTTTTTGGACATTTCCACGAGTACGCGCAGTTTGAAACGGTTGAAAGGTTTCTTTCTGTCTTCCTTGCTCATTGCAAGATACCAGGCGGGCATAACGATTGTGATGACCGACGCGCCGTAAGTGAAAGCGTAGTTGTCGTAGGCGATTTTATATCCTTTTTCGTTGTAGTCGTGCAGTTTTTTGAGCATAGGCTCGACGCTCGGCCACGACGAACGACCGACGAAAATAAGATGGCTGTATTCCGTCCTGACTTTCGACTTTTCCATAATGTCGATGATTTCGTCCAGCGCGATTTCGATATGCGGTTTCGAAATAAGGGGATAACCCATCGCGACTTTCGACTCCGCGCGCGGGTGAATGGTCAGGATACCGTCGTACTTTTGCAGTTCCTTTGCAAACGCGACGAGTTCGTCCGTTTTGCTGTACATGCCGGGCTCGTACATAAAGCCGAAACTTCCGCCGAACGCGCCGTTTTCCATTGCCTCGTCGACGAGTTTCATTTCTTCGTCGATTTGTTCTTTCGTGAGCGGTTTCGCGTCAAAGCCCGAAATGCTTATGCGCGTCGTGCCGTGTCCGATAAGGGGGACGATATTGACGTAAAGTTTGCCTTCGGCATTTTTAACAAAGTCTTTGAAACTGCCTGGGTTTTTGGCGTGGAATAAACCGCCGCCGACTTTGTCCTTATATTTTGTGTTTTTGTCGACGCCGAACGGCGAAAATCCGCAGTTGCCCGTGATCTGGGTGGTGATTCCCTGACGGATAAACGGCTCGTAAAACCTTTCCGCGTCGTCGTAGTCGTAAAAGAAATCGTTGTGGCTGTGCGCGTCGATGAAGCCCGGAGCAACAGTCAAGCCCGTGCAGTCGATAACTTCGGCGTCCGCGGCGTCGATGTCTTTTGCGATTTTCGTGATTTTGTCGTTTTCGATAAGAACGTCCGACACGTACGGCTTGCCGCCGCTGCCGTCAACGATAGTACCGTTTTTGAGTAAAGTTTTCATAATTGCCTCCGAATCTTAATTACTTATATTATATCATACGGTTATAGTAAAAATCTACAACTTTTTATGCGGTTTTACGATTGCATATCGTGCGGAAATTTGATAATATTTTATTGAGGTAAATATGATAACTACGGTTTTTATCGACATCGACAACACCCTTCTGGACTTCGACGTGTGCGCGACGTACGCCATGTCGAAAGGGCTTGAAAAATACGGGAAACACTACGAAAACGGATTGTTTGAGTGCTTCAAAAAAATCAACGACAATCTTTGGCGAAGAATCGAGGACGGTACGCTCACGAAAGACGGCTTGAAAAAAATCAGGTGGAATCTGGTGTTCGACGCGTTCGGGATAAAGGGCATCGACGGGCCCGAGTTTGAAGAAATCTTTCACGACTTCCTTGCGGTGTCGGCAGAACCCGTGTCGGGCGCGCACGAACTTTTAACATATCTTTACGGAAAGTATAAACTTTTTGCAACGAGCAACGGCCCGTTCAAACAACAGGATTTCCGCCTTGAAAAAGCCGATATGAAAAAGTATTTTTCGGGGCTGTTTATTTCCGAGGCGGTCGGGGCGATGAAACCATCGAAAGAATACTTCGATTATTGCATTGAAAACGCGAATGCGAAAAAGGACGAAATCGTGCTTATCGGCGATTCGCTTACCGCCGATATTGCAGGCGGACGGAATGCGGGGATAAAGACCGTATGGTTCAATCACGACCGCGCGGATATTCCCGAAAACAAAATTTGGGATTATTACGTTGAAAGTCTTGACGAGATAAAAAACATACTTTAAGCGGTGATTTTCGTTCAATAAAACCCAATTTTTTGCAAAAATAAAGCCGTGGCATCTGCCGCGGCGTTTTAATAGCTTCCCGCTTATTTGATTTTTGTCATCACGTCTTTCAGCGCGCGGTAGCGGTGCGACACGGCGTTTTTTTCTTCCGCTGTCGCAAGTCCGAAAGACTTTTTCAGATCGTCCGAATAAAATATGCAGTCATAGCCGAAGCCTCCGCTTCCTTCTTCGCGCCGCAAGATTCTGCCATAGGTTTTGCCAACGCCGAAAACGTAAGTGTCGTCGGGGTAATAGCAGGCGATGACTGAGATAAAATACGCGCTTCGGTCGGTAATATTTTCAAGGTTTTTCAAAAGTAAATCGCGGTTTTTCTTATCGTCGCCGTGAATGCCTGCATACCTTGCGCTGTGCACGCCGGGCGCGCCGTTAAGGGCGTTTACCGACAGTCCGCTGTCGTCGGCGTAAACGGGCGCGGATATTCCTTTTTCGCGAAGGAACAGACTTATCGTTTTTGCCTTGATAAGCGCGTTGTCGAAAAAGGTTTCGCCGTTTTCGTCGATTTCCGAATCGAAGCCGACGTCGTGAAGCGACAGCACTTGAACGTCTTTCCCGAGCATCTCCGAAAATTCGCGGATTTTGTTCATATTGTTGGACGCAATTATTACCTTTTCCATGATTTCCGCCGTGTATTATTGCAACAATGCGCTTGCAAGAGCCTGAATTTCAGCGATGTTTTTGTCGCTTACCGCCGAATAAATTTTGACGTCGGCGTCAAGAAACGTAAGATTTTTTTGCTGTTCCAGCATGCCGCGCATAATACGCGAAGCCTGCGGCGCCCATGAGCCGTTTTCGATAAATCCGACGGTGCGGTTCTGGAAGTTTCTTTCGACAAGGTGTTCGATAAACGTTTTCATAAACGGGAAAATATCGCCGTTGTACGTCGTTGTCGCAAGCACGAGCTTTCCGTATCTGAACGTGTCCTCGACCGCTTCCGCCATATCGCATCTCGCAAGGTCGAAAACGGGTACTTTCACGCCCTTGTTTTCAAGTTCCGCTTTGAGCAGATTCACCGCTTTTTCGGTGTGGCCGTAAACCGACGTATACGCGATGACAACGCCGTCGCTTTCCACGCCGTACGACGACCAAATATCGTAAAGATTGAGATAATACGGAATGTTTTCAAAAAGCCACGGACCGTGCAGCGGACAAATGATTTTGATATCGAGCGCCGCCGCTTTTTTCAGAACCGATTGCACCTGCGCGCCGTATTTTCCGACAATGCCGAAATAATATCTTCTTGCCTCGCATGCCCAGTCTTCGTCGGTGTCGAGCGCGCCGAACTTTCCGAAAGCATCTGCCGAGAATAAAACTTTGTCAAAGTCGTCGTAAGTCATTATGACTTCGGGCCAATGTACCATGGGAGCGGCGATAAACGACAGGTTGTGTTTTCCGAGCGGCAAAACGTCGCCTTCTTTCACCACGACTTGTCTGTCCTGAAAATCCGTGCCGAAATAGTTTTTCATCATCTGGAACGCGCGAAGGGACGACACGATTTTCGCGTCCTTGTATTTTTCCGAAAACGCCAGAATATTTGACGAATGGTCGGGCTCCATGTGTTGCACGACAAGGTAATCGGGCGTGCGACCGTTCAAAGCGACCGCGATATTTTCAAGCCACTCGGCGCCGAAGGATCTATCGACGGAATCCATCACCGCGACTTTTTCGTCGATAATGACGTAAGAGTTGTATGCCATGCCGTTTTCCACGACGTATTGCCCCTCAAACAAATCAAGGTTTTTATCGTTCACGCCGACGTATTTTATATCGTTTGAAATTTTCATAATAGGATCTCCTGATGCTTATCACTATTATACAATAAAAACCGCAATTCTGTAAAACGAAAAAAAGGGCGGAAGACGTTATTATTTTTATATGGTAAAAAAAGAAATATATATACTGTCAAAAAGACCGTCTGAATGACACAAATAAACAAAATGTGAAATTTTATTCATGTTATGTTGACAAGTGGGATAATTTAGTTTACAATAAGGGCAGAAAAAAGAAAGCAGGCTTAATATGAAAAAAAGTATCTTTGCACGTTGACGGTATGTGCGAGTCGCACGAGAACGACGCCGTAAGAAAAGTGGCTGACGTGAAAAAGTACGATCGTCGCGCGATCGGGTTTGACCGAAATAATCTGCGACGACAACACCGACGTCGACAAAATAGTATCCGCAATCAAAAACGACGGCTACGACGTGAAAGAAGTGAATGTTTCGGACTTTGAAAAGCACGGCTTGTTTTTGAAATTTTAATTTGCTCTCCTTCCGATTTGTTTTATATAAAAAATACGCGCCCGAAGCGGCGCGTGTTTTTTTGTTCCGCGCTAAAAACGCAAAAAATAAAAGGCTGACGGGTTGTCAGCCTTTTGGTTTTGACGCGGTTATTCGTTGTCGTCCTGTTTGTTTTCCTGTTTTTCGGCGATTCTTTCGCTCATCTTTTCAAAGAGCGAGGGTTTTTCTGTGTCATCCTCGTTTTCTTCAATGGGGTTTACGATGACTTTGACGTCCAGAATTTTGCGCTGCGTAAGCCTGTTTACGATGATCGTCAAGTTTTTGTAATTGAAGGTTTGCGCCTTTTTTGGGATTTCGCCGATTTCCGCGATAATCCAGCCACTGACTGTCTGGGAGTCGAAGTCTGCAGCCTCATCCTTATCGAGCCCGAAAGTTTCAAAGAATTTATCGAGTTCCGCACGGCCGTCGACGATATAAGTCGTGTCGTCGATTTTCGTGAAGTAGTTCACGACCTCGTCGTGTTCGTCCCAGATTTCGCCGACAAGTTCTTCCAAAATATCTTCAAGGGTAACAATGCCCAGCGTTCCGCCGTATTCGTCCACAACGACAGCCATATGCACTTTTTGGCGCTGCATGCTTTTCAGAAGCGTCGAAATTTTCATATGTTCCGTCGCGATGGTAACGGGGGTGATGTAGTTTTTTATCGAATTTTCACCTTTTTCGAGGGCGGTGAAGAAGTCGATATTATGGATCATACCCACGATGCTGTCGATTGTGTTTTTGTACACGGGCATACGCGAGAAATTATGTTCCAGGAAAAGCGCCTTGATTTTTTCCATCGGCATGTCGATGGGCACCGCAATAACGTTCACGCGCGGCACGAAAATATCCTCGACTTCCGCGTCGTCAAACTCAATCGCGCTGGAAATAAGTTCGCGCTCCTGCATGTCAAGAGAGCCGTCTTCCTGCGCTTCTTCGACCATGGATAAGAGTTCTTCCTCGGTGATTTTGTCGTCGTTTTTCGACTTGAATATCTTGCGAAGAAGGAATTTCAGCCCCGCAAACAAAATCGTGATGGGGTACAGAATGACCATTATCGCGCGCATCGGATAGCCGAACGCCATCGAAATCTTTTCGGAGTTTTCTTTCGCAATCATTTTGGGCGACATTTCGCCGAACGTCAGAACAATCACAGTTGATACCGCGACCGAAACGATACCGCTTACCGCGGCGTTTGGAATGACTGTTTCAAAAAGATTGTTGAATAATACCGAAAGCGTGATATTGACAAGGTTGTTGCCGACGAGGATCGCCGAAATCACTTTGTCATATCTATCCAGAAGATACAGCGCGTTTTTGGCGGCTTTGTTGCCGTCCTGCGCTTTAAGTTTGAGTTTCGTGCGGTTTACCGAAGTAAAAGCAGTTTCGGTTGCCGAAAAATAGCCCGAAAACAGCACGAGTATGATGATGAAAATGACCGACAATATAATACTGTCAGGGTCAGGTTGTTCTGTTAACATACTTCTCCTTACAAAAAATAATAATGTTATTTAATTATATCATTGAATATATAAATTGTAAATATATTTTATTAAAATCGCCGTTTTTTGGACGTTTTATCGGAATCACCCGGCAAAAGCGGTTGTTTTTGCTATTGACAATGACGCTTTCCGGTGCGATAATAAAAAAAGGAGACGCGATATGAATATACTTTGCGACAAAATGATTATGGCCGTGTTGTCCGGCGGAAACGCCACGGAAACCGTACGCGACCTTACCACCCGGGGCTTTTATACGACGATGCTTTCGTCAACGGGCGGATTTTTGAAAAAGAAAAGCGTGACGCTTCTTATCGGCGTCGAAAGGGCGCAGGTCGATACCGTCCTGGAAATTCTGGAAAAGCACGCGAAAAAGCATATCGAGGCGTCTTTCGTGACTTCTCCCGACGTCACGGGCGTTGCCGTAAAAACGCCGGTAAAGGTCGAAACGGGCGGCACCGTCGCATTCGTTATGGACGTTTTGAGTTGCGTCAAGTTTTAAAAAGATTTTTTCAAATAAACGAAACGGCATCGAGGTTCGACGCCGTTTTTTTGCGCCGATATTATTGTAAAAAGTAAACGACGTACAACCCCGCAAGGGTTGCGAAAAGCGTAGGAATTGCGACGACAACGCCGTATTTCAAAAAGTCAAGGAACGAAAACTTTACGTCAAGGTTTTTCAAAAGCCCCGTGAACATTATTCCCGCAAGCGCGCCGACGGGCGTCAGAAACGCGCCGATGTTGCTGCCGATTACCGACGCATACACCGCAAAAGGCGACGCGGTTTCGGTGATTGCCGAGTACAAAACGCTCATCGGAATATTGTTGATAAGGTTTGCAACGAGCGTCGACGACACGCCGTAAGTCAATATGTCGTACCTTTCTCCCGCCGCGCCGAAAACGTCGGCGATTTTTTGCGATACGCCCGTTTTTTTCAGCGACAAAACGACGATAAACATAGATATGACAAAGGGGATTAGTTCGTAGGGCAGACGTTTGAAAACATTTGTGAGTTCCGTCGGTTTTTCCTTTTTCACGGCGGCGATAACAAGCGCGCCGACAACAAGGAGAAGAAACGCGCACGTCGCAACCGCCCACATTTCGATTCCGACGTAATCCGCGATAATAAGGAATACAAGACATATTATTAAAAGCACCGCGCCGAATATCGCAAGGTACGGTTTTTCGATTTTTGCGGTCTCGACTTCGCTCACGGGGATTTCTTCCTTAAACTGTTTTTTGAACAATAAGTACAGCACGAGAAGGGCGCAAAGCCCGCCGAATATCGTCGGCAACGCCATTATTTTCAGATAACCGGAAAAGGTCATGTGAAATGATTCCGCAAGGTATATGTTCGTTGGATTGCCGATTATGAAAAACATTGAAAACGTGTTTGCCGCAACAAATTCCGTCACAAGATACGGCACGGGATCTATGTCGGCGTTTTTGCAAAAGTAACAGATAAACGGCGTAAACGTAAGGATAATGATGTCGTTTGACGTAAACACGGTCAAAATCGACACCACGCCGTAAAGAATGAAAAACAGCTTCGTCCGACTGTGTCCCGCAAGTTTCATCGACTTTGTCGCAAGAAAGCTGAACACTCCCGCTTCGTCCAGAAATACCGACACCGTCGTCATTCCGAAAAACAGCAATAGGATTTTTACGGGGTTGACGGAGTTTCGCCCGTGAAACATCGACGCCATATCGCCCGTCAATCCGTCCCAGGCTTCCCTGAAAGTCAACACGTTAAGCGCGACGATAAGTATCGCCGAAATTACCGGCACCACAAAAAATACGGGAATGCGCTTTCCTTTGATTTTTACTTCGGGCAGAAATACGATTGAAAGTATCGTTCCCGCCGCCGCTATTACGGATAATACGATTGCCGCCGTCATCATCAGTTCCTCAAACGAGAAAGCATTATATTCCCATTTTGAAAAATTCGCAACGATTATCGCGTGATAATTCCGATTTTATTTTCAATTACTTAAAGCGGTGCTTTTCGGGAAACGAAAAACGGGATTATTTTGACAAAATGTGACAAAAAACGACGGGCGGGAAGGCTCGTCGTTTCGGTGTGGTTTTTATGTTTTTTCGATTGTTTCGTCCGAAAGAAAACGAACAAAACAGGGCGGGTTATTTTGAATAATTTTCCTGCATTTTCGTCAAGCGTTCCTTGATTTTTTCACGGAGAGATTGCGGCTCGATTATTTCCGCATACGTGCCGTACTGCATCGCCCAGAATTGCATTGCATTCGGACTTGCGACAATTTCGACGGTTAATATGCCGCTTTCATTGCTTTTAACCTTGATTTCAGCGCCAAACCAATCGATTATATCGTCGATAAGCCGCTCGGGCAGTTTAATTACGACGCGCTCAGGCTTGTCCGCAAACATATAAGGACGCGCGGTTGAAAGTTCCTTGTAATCGATGCCGTTTTTGTATCCCGGGACGGATTTCAGCGGCGTGCGTACATCGTCGGAAATCTGCATATTTGTGATTTTGTCCATGCGGTAAAAGGCGATGTCGCATTGCTTTTCGTTGTACGCCATAAGGTAGTAGTGCTGGTTGTGCAACAGCATCTGATACGGGCTGACTTTGTGGTGCGCGGTGCGGTGCAGTTTTTTGTCCGCGCCCATTTTGTTGTAGTCGAAGACAAGCTGCTTTTCGTTTTCGATTGCTTCGTCGACGAGATCGACGTTCAAAAACAAATCGCGGTTCTGAGTTTTGTTCCAGTCGCGTACCGAGTAAACGTGCTTGACGTGCGCTTTGAAATACTTGCCGCCCAAAAGTATCAGCTTGTCGATGAGTTGCTTGGAATACGTCGCGTTTATGTGGCTGCTGCTTAAAACGCTGTCGATAAGAAGACGGAGTTCCGCGTTCTCGAAAGGGCGGCTTGCAAGATAGATTCCTTTTTTGTCGCCTTCGATTTCAAAACCCATTTTTTTTAGATATGATACCGAAACTTATATTAAGTGTTACGTTTGAGATTTTTTGTATATGTTAAGTTTTAAGACAATTAATTAACATATGATAAGGTAACCGATAATAATATTCGTTGCTCTTTGTAGATAAGTGTGATAAAATTAAAATAATTAATTAAGTCGGTTTTATAATAGGGAGGGAAAATGAGCGTTATTTTGCAACCTTGTGCCAGCAAAGCAGCTGCGGATCATTACTTGGATACTATTTCTAATTCTAAAATTACGATTGCATCTATTCAGAGTTGTTTATCCGATAAACAAATCAAAGCACTATACGAATATTATCCCGACGGCAAATTAATGGTATGGGGGATTAAAACCGGATCGAAAACCGGATGGGACAAGGTTGAAGAAGGAGACGTGGTTTTGTTTTCTGCCAAAAAACAAGTTTTTGCATCGGCTGTAGTCGGCTACAAAATGCATAACCGAAATTTGGCACAGCAACTTTGGGGACTCGATACGGACGGAAATCCGTGGGAGTATATGTATTTTTTAAGCGACTTACACAACGTCGAGATTTCATACGAAGACTTTAATAAATGCGTCGGATATAAAGAGAATAACGTAATACAAGGATTTACGGTTTTAGACGATGAAAAATCTTTGAAATTCTTATTGAAATATCCCTTTGGTAACGAAAGGTTTTCTCACTCTGAAAAAGACATAGACAACGATAACGTAAAGGCATTACTTGACGGCGTCGACGGAACCGACGAAGAGTCGATAGTTAAAATCAGAAAGGAACAAAGCATCTTAAGGCAGGGCTTGTTTAAAGGGCGCAAAACTGCAAAGTGCGCGATTTGCGGGCGGGAGTTCCCCGTTGAGATGCTGTGTTGTTCACATATAAAGAAAAGGTGTTTTTGCAACGAAGAGGAGAGAAAAGATTTAAACGTTGTCGTACCTATGTGCAAATTCGGTTGCGATGAGCTGTTTGAAAAAGGATTTGTAGGAGTCGATGACGGAAGAGTCGTTGTTTTAAAATACAGCGGTAACGAAACTGTGGACGACTATCTTAACTTTTTAAAAGGTAAATTGCCCGAGTTGTATAACGATAAAAACAAAAAATACTTTGATTATCAATTAAGTTATAATAATTATTTGAAAAATAAATAACGTATGAAAGAGTATAAAAGCTTTTATAAAACCGTTGACGGCAATGAAGGACAAAAATGTAATTATCCGACAAGGCTCGATACGTACGGATGCGGATGTGTGCATGACTGCAAGTATTGCTATGCAAAGTCATTGCTAAGTTTCAGGGGGCTTTGGAATCCCTATGATCCGAGCGTAGCCGATATTAATAAAATCGAGAAAAAAATCAAAACGCTTACAAAGGGAACGATTGTCCGCTTGGGAGGAATGACGGATTGCTTTCAAGAATGCGAAAAAGAATTTGAAGTTACCTACAAAACCATTCAATTATTGAATAAATACGGAATTCATTATTTGATTGTTACCAAATCCGATTTAATTGCTTCGGATAAATATTTGAAAGTATTAAACAAGAATCTTGCACATATTCAAATAACCGTAACGAGTACGGACGATAATTTGGCAAGACAATACGAAAACGCCCCGGTTACGTCAAAGAGGTTGGGTGCAATCGAAAAGCTGTTTGAATCAGGTTTTGACGTTCAAGTCAGACTTAGTCCATATATTCCGGAGTATATCGATTGGGAAGTAATAAAAAGGCTGAAGTGTGAAAGGGTAATTATCGAGTTTTTGAGAGTAAATGCGTTCATTAAGAAGACATTTGAATTAGATTTCACTAAATATACCCATCGCGAAAACGGATATGAACACTTGCCGCTTGGAGAGAAAATCAAGTTATTGACTCCTATATTAAAATATAAACAAGTCAGCGTGTGCGAGGATTGCTCGGACGCTTATTCTTTTTGGGAAAAATATGTGAATTATAATCCTTTTGATTGTTGCAATCTTTTAAATTATAAACACGATTATATAGGAAACATTGAATTGCTTCATGAAAAGAAAACGGCATTCTTGAGTTCGCCTTCTGAAGACAAGGAACTAAATGAAAAGATTATTCAATGGGCAAACGGACAAACGGTCGATGACGTCATTATATCGGGTTTTCACAGTAATACCGAAAAAAAAGCGCTTGACGTTTTGTTGAAAAAAAGTGCTCGTATAATATTGGTGATGGCAAAAGATTTATATGCTCAATGCCCGGGGCAATTTAACGACGCCGTCAAAGCAGGCCGAATGTTAATCCTTACGCCTAAAAACATCAATACAAAAATTGTTACTAAGGGAACGGCATTGTTGCGGAATCAATATGTATTGGATCAATCTAATTCCGCTGTAGTCGGAATGGCAGCAAAAAACGGTATGATCGAAACGCTTTTGAGCGAATATAAAAAAACGGTGATAGTATTACAATAATGGGTTGTGTACTTTAAACATTACTAAAAAAATATTCCTTCCATGGCGAGGTTTCGTGTGCGCGATGCTTTGACGTTTGAAAACGGTTGTTGCTTTATTGCAAAATAAAGGCCGGAAAACGTTTGTTTCCGGCCAAATATCGGAAGTAACGCCTTATCTTGCAAACGTAGTGTTGTCGTGCGTCCGCGAAGCAAGTTCGGTTACGGGATGTTCTTTGACTTCGTAGCGATAGTCTTTTCCGAATTTTCTGATATGCTCGTCGATAACGTTGTGACTTGCAACCGCGTCCGTACGTTTGTTTACGGATTTATTATACTGTCTGAAAACGTCGTCCGATGGCAGATTATGAACGCACTCGTAACCTTCGAGTTTTTTGGTAAAGCAGTCGGTGCGCGCGATAACGTCGCGGATATATTCGATATTGCCTTCGAACATAAGAGGTTCGGGGAAGTCTGCACCGTCGGGGAAGAGTGACATTGCATCTTTTCCGGCGTAAGTTTTATAAAGGTTTTTGGAGTGGATAAGATGTCCGCATTCCTCGAGATAAAGCCTTTCGTATATTTTTTTCATGTTCTTATCGGTTTCGTCCAGCGCGCACGAGTGGTAGAGATAGCACTCGGTATATTCGTGCATAATGAGGTTTTCAAGCCAGCCGCAGGTGGTATCGAGCAGCGAGCCGTATTCGGTAACGTGCTGTTCCTCTATCATTGCTATTTCGGCATACAGTTTTCTGCCTTCGGAAGTGGGATGGAGGTCACCTATATTCATATAGTAATTCATAGTCTGCTGTTCGGCAGCGGTAATAATATTTGTTACGAGAACCGTAAACAAATCGGACTTTAAGTTGCAAATTGAGTTGTTAATCGCATCAAACGGGTGGCGATGTTCTGCAATGGTAGGACGACCGGGCATTATTTCGGTATATTCGCGAGTGATGTCTTTTGCCGATTTTCCCTGTTCGGATTCAAGAAGATTTGCAAATCTGTAAAGATGGTCAAAATCTTCGAGAAGGGCGAAATTCAATGCGTTTTTTACGTTTTCGTCTTTGACGTGCCTCGCAAGAACGGCGGTAAGGTCAACGGCGAGTTGTTCGTACGAAATTGTCGTTTCGAGCGGCGATTCGTCGACGGGTTTTAAGGACGAAATTACCTTCTGTTGTTGTTGTTCGTGCCGGCGCAGAAGCGCAAGCTCGCGGCGCAGGTCGTTATTTTTTTCATGTCTCGAAAAGTTATGAAGGAACCAGCATTGCTCAAATTCGGTGCCGTTCATAAGAATGACTCGCGTTTTCGTATAAGGTGATGCGGTATTTTTGTTGTAAGGTTTCAGGGTCATTGCGGACCAGTCGCGGAATTCCGATACGGGAATGGCGTTTTCTTCGTAAAAAGGATTTGTTTTTTTCATTATAATCTCCTTATGTTTGATATAAGTATTTTTGCGATTGTAGGGGAATTTATGCAATCGGGCCGTTTTTAGTTTCCTTTTTCGGTTAAACTGTTTACAAAAGTAAACTAAAATATTCAGGAGGAGTATTTATAAAATACGGAAAATCAATCACGTAGGCATCGTCGTCAAAGACTGGAACGAAGCGTCCGACAGGTACGGCAGGCTTCTCGGAATAAAACACTGGTACGAAATAGTCATCGACGAGGGCTCTTTCGACATGCGTTACCGCGGCGAAAAGAAAAACAGCAAGGTAAGGATATTCTACGGGGGAAAAGGAACGACCAAAATCGAACTTATCGAAACCTCGGGCGATAAGAATATTTACGACCGCTTTTATGAAAAACACGGCGAAGCGGTACATCACGTAATGTATATGACGAAAGACCTCGATAAAACCGTACGGGAGTTTTCGGACAACGGTTTTCAGGTTCTGCAGGACGCGACTTTTACGGGATACCGCGTTCAGAAAAACTGAATAACTGTTATTTCGCACAAAAAAATTTCGCAAAACGATATTGACAAATCAACCCGCTCGTTATGGAATAAGATTAATCTTTATATTGTACAAAATCTAAAACGGGACTAAAACCCGTCAACTGCGTCTGAATCCATTTCAAAGTTATACCATACCAAAACTAAAACGGAACTAAAACCCTGCCTTTTCTACGGTGTCAGGGTCTACGTACCGTTTTAATGTTTTCGTGAAAACTATTTGACAATTTCAGTTGGTTAAGAACATAATATAAAAGACTAATATAGATATGTGTATATTGTAGTTGTTTGGAGGACGTAATGAAAAAGAAAATTATCGTGGTAATACTTGCCGCAGTATTTTGTTGCTCGCTTGCAGCGGGATTGACCGCCTGCAAAAAGATATCGCACGAACATACCTACGAAACCGAAGTGGTTGCCCCAAACTGTACGGAGCAGGGCTATACTTTACATACCTGCAAGGGTTGCGGTGACAGCTATAAGGATACGTACGTATCTGCACTCGGTCACAGCTATGGTGAACTCTCCTGGGCTTGGTCCGAAGATTATACAAACGTAACGGCAACGTTCACCTGTACAAACGACAGTGAACACGTTGATACCTTAACGGCAACTGTCACAGACAAGGTGACCACTCCTGCAACCTGTACAACAGACGGCGAAAAGGATTATACGGCAACCGTAACCTTCAACAACCAAACGTATACCGACGTAAAGACAGTAACGGTTGAAAAGACGGGTCACAGTATTTCAGACAATTCATGCGTGTATTGCGGACAGCCTGCAAGCGAGGGCTTGGATATGGTTTTAATAAGTGAAGGTGAATACACCGTAAGCGGCATAGGCACTTGCACGGATACCGAAATACTAATTCCTACAACCTACAATGACTTGCCCGTTGTGTCAGTTGAAGCAAGTGCATTTCTCAATAACACCGCAATCACAAGCGTAGTTTTGCCCGATGGTATAACTTCAATCGGCGAAAAAGCGTTTAATGGTTGCGAATCGCTTACAAGCGTACTGTTTGGTAAAAACAGCCAATTGTCTTCAATCGGACCCGGGGCGTTCAACTATTGTTATTCTCTTGAAAGCATAACAATCCCCGAAAGCGTAACAAATATCGGCTCTGATGCGTTCATCTATTGCTACGGTTTGAGGAGCGTAACGTTTGGGGAAAATAGTCAATTAACAAGTATCGGAGATGGTGCGTTCAATTGGTGCGAAAGTTTGGAAAGTATAACCATTCCTGCCAGTGTAACGTCAATCGGCGAATGGGCGTTTGTTGAGTGCTATAGATTAGTTGAAGTGTGGAATTTATCTAAACTTAATATAACTGCAGGCTCGGAAGATAACGGTTACGTAGCATATTATGCAAAGCGTGTGGAAACTGAACCAAGTGAAAGCTATGTATATACCGATGAAAACGGATACGTAATCTATTACGACGGCAAGGTAAAGGCTTTAATTAACTACACAGGCAACGAAACCAAATTAACAATACCCGACGATATAACCGAATTAAACTGTTTTGCGCTCAGCGATTGCTACAACATTACGAGCGTAACGTTCGGGGAGAATAGTCAATTAACAAGTATCGGAGATGGGGCGTTCAATTGGTGCGAAAGTTTGGAAAGTATAACCATTCCCGACAGTGTAACAAGTATCGGAGAAGGGGCGTTCTGTTGTTGCGCCAAATTGACGAGTATAACCATTCCCGACGGGGTTAAAAGTATCGGAAATCATGCATTCGCAGGTTGTTCCGCTTTGGAAAGCATAACCATTCCCGACAGCGTTTTAAATATTGGAGATTCGGCTTTCGCAGAGTGTACCGCTTTGGAAAGCATAACCATTCCCGACAGCGTTTTAAGTATTGGATATTCGGCTTTTGAAGGGTGTACCGCTTTGAAAAACATAACCATTCCCGGTAGCGTTTTAAGTATTGGAGATAATGCGTTCAAAGAGTGTACCGCTTTGGAAAGCGCAACAATTTCAGAGGGTGTTAAAAGTATTGGAGATAATGCGTTCTATAATTGCACTAATTTAGTTAACGTATCGCTCCCCGATAGTTTAACAAGTATTAGTTTCAATACGTTCTATGGTTGCACCAACTTGCAAACATATGACGACGGTACGGCATATTATTTAGGCAACAGCGAAAATCACTATTTAGTATTAGTAAGCGTAATTTCAAAAGAAATCACTTCTTTTACAATAGACGATAAGACAAAGTTTATTTGGAGCAGTGCCTTCTCCGAATGTAGAGTTTTGGAAAGCATAGAAAATACACAAAACATTTTATGTATCGGATCCTATGCATTTGAGCATTGTAACAACTTAAAGACCTTTACAATTCCCTATGGCGTAACAACCATTGAAGATGGAACATTCTTCTGCTGCACTAATATGCAGACTATAACCATACCCGAAACCGTTACGTCTATCGGTCAGTCTGCATTTGAAGGGTGCAATAACTTAAAATCTATATCTATCCCGAATAGTGTTACAAGTATCGGTAATAAAGCATTCTATGAGTGCAAGAAGTTAGAGAATATAATAATTCCTGATGGTGTAACGTTTATCAGATTTGATACGTTCAATGGTTGTGAAAGTTTAGAATGGGTTTCACTTCCCGAAAGTGTTTATTATATTAACCAATTTGCATTCAAAAACTGTAGTAGTCTGAAAAGCATAATAATTCCAAGTGCTGTAACCAAAATTGCTTTTGCTGCGTTTTTGCATTGTGACGCTTTGACAACCGTATATTACGGCGGTACAGAGGAAGGGTGGAGTACAATCTCCATAGAAGGTAACAACGGTTGCCTTAACGGTGTGAGAAAATACTATTTCTCCCAAACCGAACCTGAAAAAGACGGCTACTTCTGGCACTTCGATACGGACGGCGTAACCCCCGTAAGTTGGGGCAATGAACCCAATTACAGTTATGGGCTTGCGTATTCACTCAATTCAGATGGTAAAGGTTATACCGTTGTCGGTATGGGTGATTGTATAGATAAAGATTTAATAATACCTTCAACCTATAAAGGCTTGCCCGTAAACGCAATAGGTGAAAATGCCTTCAATGGCAATACCGATATTACGTACGTGCTCATAGATAGAGCCGTAACCTCAATCGGTCAGGGTGCATTCAACCTTTGCAGCTCGCTTATAAACGTCTATTATAACGGCACTAAAGAGGAGTGGGAAACGCTTTGCTCTTCAATAGGGGTTAGCAACGATTATCTCATTGACGCAAAAGTTTACTATTTCTCCCAAACTCAACCTGAGGAGGGCTTCTTCTGGCACTTCGATACGGATGGCAAAACCCCCGTAAGCTGGGGCGTGGAAAGTGATTATAGCGTAGGGCTTAAATATTCACTCAATACAGATGAAAAAGGTTATACTGTTGTCGGTATCGGGTATTGTGAAGATACGGACCTTGTTATCCCTGCTACTTATAGGGAGTTGCCCGTAACGGCAATAGGTTCCAATGCGTTTGAATCCGTCAGGTCTTTTAAGAGTGTATCAATACCTGCAAGCGTAACAACTATCGGTGAGAAAGCATTCGCACATTGCGGTGTTACAAGCGTAACGTTTGCCACAAACAGTCAATTGACTACTGTTGATAGGTATGCGTTCTTTAGTAGTTCTTCTTTACAAAGCATTGCTCTCCCCGACGGTGTAACGACTATAGGTGAGGCGGCGTTCAACGGTTGCAATAATATTACAAGTATATCTATTCCCGATAGCATAACTACAATCGAAAATAGGGCATTAGACTTTAATTCGAGTGCTTTTACAGTGTACAATAACGCCAAGTATCTTGGTAATAGTACCAACCCCTATTTAGTACTTGTCAGGGCAATCGATACGTCAATAACAACTTGCAATATACACACAGATGCAAAGCTTATCTATGCCTTTGCGTTTACGGATTGCACTTTGCTTACAAGCGTAACCATTCCCGACAGAGTAACCATAATCGGCAACAGTGTGTTCTATAAGTGCGATGCGCTTGAAAGCCTAATTATTGGTAGCGGCGTAACTTCAATCGGCGACGGTATAATCTATTATGAGTCTTATGACGCAAAGCTTAAAAGCGTATATTACGGCGGTTCGGTAGAAGAGTGGAATACAATTGCAATAGGTAAGTATAACGGTAATTTAACAGATGCAACAAGGTATTACTACTCCGCAACTGCACCTTTAGAAGAAGGAAACTTTTGGCACTATATAGAAGATGTTCCTACAGTGTGGACGTATACAACCGTAACCTTTGATTTAAATGCCGAAGAGGGTAGCGACACGTTGGAAAGTGCAAAATATTACTATAGCGCAAGCTGTACCTTGCCTACTCTTGAACGACCGGGCTATGTCTTCAAGGGTTGGACTTTGGATAACTCGGTTGAAACTCCTGTAATATTCACAGACGCCGTATGGCAGATTACAGATGATACCGTAGCGTTTACTGCCGTTTGGGAAGCCGATTCGCAAATGACGGGCTTCACTTTTACGACAAAAGCGGTAGTTGTAGGCGGTGGTACTCAAAATAGCTGTACGATCACGGGATATACGGGCAGCGGAGGAGACGTTGTAATTCCGAACGGCGTAACCACAATCGGAAATGGTATATTCCAATTCAAAACTTCGATTACAAGCGTAGTAATACCCGATAGCGTAACCACAATCGGCGATAATGCGTTTGATCAGTGCGAATCGCTTAAAACCGTAACGTTTGGCACAAATAGTCAATTGACCACAATCGGCGTTTCAGCGTTCAGTTTTTGCCCTATGATTGAAAGCATATCCATTTCCGACAGCGTAACCTCAATCGGCAAGAATGCGTTCTACTACTGCAATTCGCTATCAACCGTGTATTACGGCGGTACGGCGGAAGAGTGGGCTGATATCAGTATAGATAGTACAGGCAACGATAAATTAACAAGTGCAACCGTATACTACTACTCCGAAACCGAGCCTGCATTAAACGAAGATGAAACGGCATACGACGGCAACTACTGGCACTTCGTAGAAGGCGAAATCGTCATATGGGTAAAAGAGACAGTTTAATTATTTTAACCCACAAAAAGGCGGGGGAGCTGAACGCTCCCTCCCCACTTTGAATTTAAACAATGAAGCAGACATACAGATGTGGCACGAAAGCGACGAGGATGCACCTCCTACGATAAGCGGCGGTACGTTTGAGATCTCAATGGGAATTGCAGGTGGATGTTATTATCGCTATGGTGATGATGTATGCGTTGCATTAACCCCCGATCTTACAAATTACGTAGGCGCATATAAGATGACCGCAGGCGCAAATGCGGACGGCACAAGTGCTGTTGATTATAGCGAAAGCGATATTGCTACGTATAAGTACGCAAAACTCGAGTCTGTTCACGTTCATGACTACGGCACGACTTGGAAATCCGATGAAAACAACCATTGGAACGAGTGCGAATGCGGAGATAAAACGAACGTCGCACCTCACGCAGACGAAAATAATGACGGCAAGTGCGATATTTGCGATTATGCAATGGGCAATGCCGACAATCCGGGCGGAGATAAAGAATCTGAAAAGACCGGGCTTTCCGGTGGTGCTATCGCAGGTATTGCCGTCGGCTCTGTCGCAGTAGTCGGGTTGGGAGGATTTTCTCTCTTCTGGTTCGTTATCAAGAAAAAGAAATTTGCCGACCTGATTGCATTGTTTAAGAAGAAATAACCGGTGCTAAACAATTACCCCTTGCCTTTCGGGGCAAGGGGAAAGCAAACTGAGATAACAACAAGAAAAAATCAATAAATGTCTTAATAACGTTTTAACGACGCATGTAATGGTTGACGGTACGTTAGCGGAATAATCAAAGACAGCAATGAGCCGCTCGGTTTCCGAGCGGCTCAAATTGTAAAATAGGGGGATGAGATGACAAAAGATAAAAATAAAATCAAATTGCTTGTTCTATGGGATATTCTGTGTAAAAACACGGACGAAAATCACGCAATGAACTCTGACGAGATACGCGAAGAGCTTGCAAAACGCGGAATCAGCGTAATGCGTAAAGTGGTTGCAACGGACATAGACGCATTAAATAAATACGGCTATGAGGTTTTATCCTATAAGAAAAAGTATTACTATTATTACGATGTAAGCCGTCCGTTTACTTCCGATTTTTACTGTGCTACAACGTGGAGACGAAAGGCGAATAAATCGGAGGGATTCCATCTCTACCCAAAAAGTATTCTCCATCTGGGCAACGGGAAGAAGATTCAATATATGAAAAAATCCGGGCAATCGCTTGCCAGGATTTCCGTTTCTTTTCGTTTTCATCGGCTTACCTTTACGCCGAAATAGTCATTATAAAGAATAATACGAACTCCGTTTTAATCTCGGTGTTCGTATTATTCCCTTGTGGCGGAGAGAAAGGGATTCGAACCCTTGCGCCAGTTTCCTGACGACCGCATTTCGAGTGCGGCTCGTTATGACCTCTTCGATATCTCTCCAATCTGATTACGTCGGGGAAATGCCCAACGTGTGTAATATACAACATTTCGCCGGATTTGGCAACCATATTGCGGCAATTTTGCAAAAATCCTTTAATTCCGACAGCCGCAAGAAATAAAAAAGTAATGCGCGGCAAATACTTTGTAAAGAAGCGACTATCTGAAAAGCATAATGGGATAAGGAAACGGAAATTTTACAGGTCGGACGATGAAAAAAGTCCGACTTTTTTTGTCATAAGGAAGCGAAGGGCGCGGAGAGCGCCGACGGCGTAAACGTCCTTGCAACAGGCTTCGTGGGTGAGAGTCAGGGTTTCGTAATTGCCGAAAAACGAGATTTCGTGTTTACCGACTGCCGTGCCGCCGCGAATCGAATTTATCGAAACGTCCGGCGTGTTTTCGTCAACGCAAGACGACTTTATAACGTCCGCGAGCATTTTTGCTGTGCCGGACGGGGCGTCGAGTTTTTTCTTGTGGTGGGTTTCCGTGACGTTGACGTCGAAGCCGTCGAGTAGTGACGCCGCGAGCGCGACAAGGCGCGACAAAACGTACACGCCGTGGCTTAAATTCGCCGTCTTGAAAACGGCTATTTTTTTGGCGGCAGTCGCGATTTTTTCGTTTTGGATTTCGGAGTGTCCCGTCGTTGCGACAAGAAGTTTCAGGTTATTCCCGACGCAATATTCTAGCACGTCGGAAAGTGCTGCGGGCGTTGAAAAATCGACCACTGCGTCCGCGGGAACGGCAACGTTTTTAATGTTTTTATACAGCGGAAAACCCGTTGAAATTCCCGTGCGGTTTACGTCGACGCCTGCAACGATATTTACGTCCGTCGTTTCTTTTGCAACCTTTTGAAACGTTGTGCCGAGCCTGCCGCACGCGCCGTTTAATATGACGTTTATCATACTTTAACTTAAAAAATCGTCAATTAAAACGTCTAATTTGTCGGAATTCGCTTTTGACATTTTTGTGAGCGGCAAGCGCAGAATATTCTTGCAAAGCCCGAATTTATTGAGCGCGTATTTTATGGGAATAGGGTTGACTTCCGAAAATAATCCGTGTATCAGCGGGTTGAGTTTCAATTGCATTTTCGCCGCTTTGTCGTAGTTGCCGAGAAGGGCGGTTTTTGTCATATCTGACACGAATTTCGGGAATAGATTCGCCGCGACGGAGATAACGCCCGATGCCCCCATACACATTGCTGGGACGGTAAGGTTGTCGTCGCCCGAAAAGACGTCCGCGTCGCCCGACAGCATTATCGTGTCGGACATTTGCGAAAGATCCCCCGCCGCTTCTTTGATGGCGACGACGTTTTTAATTTTTGCAAGTTTTCGGAAAGTTTCCGGCAGAACGTTGACGCCGGTGCGCGCCGGAACGTTGTAAACGATAACGGGTTTATCGACGGAATTTGCGATTTCCGAGTAATGCGCGACAAGTCCGCTTTGCGTGCATTTGTTGTAAAACGGCGTAACGACAAGCAGGGCGTCCGCGCCGAGCGACGAGAAAAGTCGGCTAAGTCGCACAGCCGATTTCGTGTCGTTCGAGCCGCTGCCGACGATGACGGGGACGCGCCCGTCCGCGGCTTTTACCGAAAACTTCACGACGTCGATTTTTTCGTCTTCCGACATGGTTGCGGCTTCGCCCGTGGTGCCGAGTATAACAAGAGCGCCCACGTCGTTTTCAATCTGAAAATCGATGAGGCGCCCGAGAGAATCGTAATCGACGCCCGAATCGGAAAACGGGGTAACAAGCGCGGTAGCGCAGCCTTTGAAAATTGACATTTTCGCCTTGACCTTCTTAAAAGATTATTACCGATTCGGGTTATTAAACTTTTGTGAAATCGTGAATTAAACGAGATTTTCCTTTATAAGCAATTCGGCAATCTGAACCGTGTTGGTTGCGGCGCCTTTTCTTATGTTATCGGCGACGCACCAGATATTGACGCCGCTGTCGACGCTGTCGTCGATGCGGATACGACCGACGTAAACGGGGTCGGTATTTTCGATATCGACGGGCATCGGGTACTTGCAGTTTTCTATATCGTCAATGACGACGAGTCCCGGGGCGTTTTCAAGGCATTCGAACACGCCTTTAAGGTCGCAAGGTTTCTCAAACTCGATATTTATGCTTTCGGAATGGCCGTGGAAAACGGGGACGCGGACGGTGGTTGCGGTGATTCGCATATCGGGCGCGTGCAGAATTTTGCGCGTTTCGTTGACCATTTTCATTTCTTCCTTGGTGTAGTGGTTGTCGCAGAATACGTCGATTTGCGGCAGGCAGTTTGCGAAGATTTGGTGATTGAACTTTTTGGGCGGGACGCCGTTTATGCCGTCTTTAAGGTCGTTGTAGCCCTGAACGCCCGCGCCGGAAACCGCCTGATAGGTGCTGTAAACCACTCTTTTAATAGTATATTTGTCGTGCAGGGGTTTTAATGCCACCATAGCCTGAATCGTGCTGCAATTCGGGTTGGCGATGATGCCTTTGTTCCATCTGACGTCTTCGGGGTTGACCTCTGGCACGACAAGGGGAACGTTCTCGTCCATACGCCAGCAGCTGCTGTTGTCGACGACGGTTGCGCCGATACTTGCAAAAATCGGGGCGAATTCCCTTGAAACGCTTGCGCCCGCGGAAAACAACGCGATGTCGATTTTTTTATCGACGACGTTTTCTTTCGTAAGTTCGATAACGGTGTGCGGTTTTCCCATGAAATCAATCACCTTACCGGCGCTTTTCGCGCTTGCGTAAAGATAATAGTTTTCGACGGGAAGGTTTCTTTCCGCTAAAACTTCCAGGAATTTATTGCCGACCATACCCGTTGCGCCGACAACCGCCACGTTATATTTTTTCATAGATACCTCCAAACTCGGAAAGGTTCGAATAACCTCTTTAATAGTTTAATATGGTAACACACGAAAGAGACTTTGTCAAATGCTGATATATACATAGTATTATTTTTCGTCGATTCGTGTCAAAAGCCGACAAAACTCCGCGATAAATTCTTGATATATTTCTTTTTATAGTGTAAAATGGAAAGACAACAAATGTCGGAGCAAAAAATGAACAAAACTAATAAAACGAACAATAAAAACAAAAAGGAAGAATTAAGCCCTTTGTATAAAAAACTTTCGCTCGGGCCTGAAATCCGCGCGGAAGAACCGAAGGGGGTATATCCTAAGGGCCGCGTGAAACAGGTTTTTGCGGTGATGAGCGGCGAAATGAACTCGCTCATGAGAGTGAACGCGTGGTTTTTGCTGTTTGCGATCCCGCTCTTTTTCGTGCTTTATTGGTGCAGTAATTATTTCACGAGCCTTGCGACGTCGAAGTTCGATTTTATGGGCAACGTCGGCATGGCGTTCCCGGGCGGGGCGGACACCCTGCAACAGGCGCAGATTGCCGTATACGACGCGTGGCAGATCGTGTTTTATCTGCTTGTCCCCGCAATCACGATTACGTTTATCGGTATGGCGGGCGCGTTCAACTGTCTGAAAGCCTTCATGTGGGGCGAAAAGGTTGAAAAAATCACGAAAACCTTCTTCAAAGGCGTCAAAAAATATTGGTGGAAATACCTTATCGTTATGCTTGTCGATTCGCTTCTCGTGCTTGCGCTCGGCAGCGCGTTCGTATTCTTCCTGAAATTGAAGGTGATGGGTGCGCTCAACGCCGGACACTGGGTGATGATAATCGTCGTGTGTCTTGTTGAGTTTTTGCTGCTTTACGTCAACATGCAACTTCTGCCGATGATTGCGGAAGTCGACTTGCCACTCCTAAAACAGGTCAAAAACTCAATCCTTTTCAGCGTGAAACTTGCGCCGATAGGTTTGCCGTTGTTCCTTGTATGCCTTGTGCCGATTGCGTTGTTCTTTGTCAAGAGCAGTTTCTTCTCGATAATCTGGCTTGTCGTGATGATGATGTTCGGCACGACTTTGTACGGGCTTACGTTCACGGCGTTTTCGCAATGGGCGCTCGATAACGTGCTTACCCCGCTTTATATGATGACGCAGCAAAAACCGTCGTCGAAGAAAGATAAAAAGGCAAAACAAAATGCGGTCACGGCATCCGTAACGGCGGAAAGCGAAAAACCTGTCGCAAACGCAAACGGCACTCCCGCGGAAAACCGGAACGGAAAAAAGGCAAAAGGCGGAAAAAAATAATTGTACGAGATACTTGCAAAGTATTATGACGATCTGATGGGCGACTTTGACTACGACGCGTACGAAAAGTTCGCCCTTGAAAATCTGAAAGACGTTTGGGGCGGGTTCGGATACGATCTGGCGTCCGGCAGCGGCGAAATGGCAATCCGCCTTAAACGCAACGGGTTCAAGGTCGTCGGCGGCGACGTTTCGCCCGAAATGCTTGAAAAAGCGACCGAAAAAGCAAGAAAAGCACGCCTCGACGTGCCGTTTGTTTTTTCCGACCTGAACGATTTGCACCTTGAAAAAAAGTGCGATTTCGTAACGGCTGTCTGCGACGGATTCAATTACGTCAAAGGGAAAAACCTGGCGGTGGCGTTTAATGAGATTTACTCCGCGTTGAACGACGGCGGTATTTTTATTTTTGACGTGAGTTCCGCCAATAAACTTGAAAACGTGCTCGGAAACAACCTTTTTTACGAGGACGACGAAAACTTGACGTACCTTTGGCAAAACACGAAAAAGGGCGAAAAAATAAAAATGGATCTGACCTTTTTCGAGCGGTACGGCGACGTGTATCGCCGCTTTGACGAAAGCGAATCGCAATATATACACAAAACGAAAGACGTCGAATCCGCATTGACGGCGGCGGGCTTTTCTTATCGGTTTTTTAACGAAAAATTCAAAAAATTTACGGAGCGTTGCAACAGACTTATCGTCGTTGCGAAAAAATAATGGACGTTATAAAAAGATTTATGCTGTTCGACAAGACGATTCTCGTCAGCGTGATTTCCGCAAAGGAACTTGTCGACAAAGCGATAAAAATTCACTCTCTTTCCCGTACCGCGGCGGCTGCGCTCGGCAGGACGCTTATCGTCGGCGCGTATATGGGGACGGAACTTAAAGACGACAAACAAAAATTGTCGATTACGATTAACGGCGGCGGCCCGCTTGGAAGAATCGTCGTGCTGTCCGATTACGGCGCGAAGGTCAGGGGCTACGTCGAAAACCCTGCGGTCGAACTTCCGCTGAACGGAAAAGGAAAACTCGACGTGGGCGGCGGCGTCGGCAAAAACGGCTATATCAGCGTCATAAAAGACCTTGGGCTGAAAGAACCGTATTCGGGAAGATGCCCGATTGTTGACGGGGAAATCGCAAACGATTTTGCGTATTATTTCACGGTGTCCGAACAACAGCCGTCGGCGGTGGCGCTTGGCGTGCTTGCGGCGGATAACGAGTGCGTGTCGGCGGGCGGAATATTCGTAAGCGCGCTTCCCGGGGCGGACGACAACGCAATCACGGTGATGGAAGATATATTGACGAATTTCACGCGCGTCAGCGATCTGTTCAAGGAAATGACGCCCAAAGATATTATCGACAGGTACTTTTCGCATTTCGATATTTTTTATCTTCCCGACGTGTATCCGATGTACGAATGCACATGCAATATGGCGCGGCTTGAACAAGTCGTCGTGTCTTTGGGGCGCGACGAGGCGTACGATATTCTGCGTGAAAACGGGAAGTTGGAACTTACTTGTCAATTCTGCAACAAAAAGTACGTTTTCACCAAAAACGACGTTGATACGTTGTTTTCAAAGGCTTAAAAGCGTTATTTTGTACTATGGCAAAAGTTATTAAGTTTGACGACACAATCGAATATAAGATAGACCGCGCAAACGATCTTTACGCCGACGAGAACTTCGCCGACGCGCTTACCTTATTGTTCGAAGTCGTTAAACGCGACGAAAAAAACAAGGACGCGCTCATTCTCATCGGACGGATTTACGCCGATATGAACGCCTTCAACGAAAGCAACGTCGCATATATGACCGCCTATGCAAAAACAAAGTCGAAGGACGCGATCAAGGGCATTATTTCGAACGCGCTTGTTAACGGCAAGTTCCGCCTTGCGAAATATTACAAGGATACTTACGGCGTCGATTACGACTTTTCGGAGTTTCTGACGGTGCAGACCGAAGACGGCGAAACCCTTTTCCCCGACGACGAAGAAGAGCGGGAGTTTGAAAGACACCTCAGACTTGTCGTATCGAGAAAAGAAAAGGGAGGCGAAAACCTTGTCAAAGAAAAAGACCTGAAAAATCTGAAAAACCTTACGATAAACGATCTGGAAGGACTTGGCGGGAATCCCGACTTTATGAAGTTTTCGGAACTTATGGAAAAACTTTTGAACTTCGACGACGGCGAAGAAAACGACAAACCCGAAAAACGCCGTACCGAAATCGAATTCAAGCAGGTTTATCCCCGTCCGTCGGCGGAGTGCGAGCAGATTATTTCCGACGCGTTCAAACTGTTTTCCTCGGGGAAACCGCAGGAGTCACTTGACCTTCTCAAAAACATAAACGAGAAAAACGGGAAATATTATTACATTGCCGAGAAAAACAAGACGATGTGTTATCTTGCGCTTGACCGATTGCAGTCGATGAAAATCGCCGCCGAAACCGCGCTTAAAGGCTTGCCCGACGACTTTTCGTTGAAGTGCTATTATTACATTGCCTTAAAACTCCTTGACGAAAAGACGGACGCCGAAAAAGTGTTTTCGGAAATCAAAACCGAAAAACCCAAAAACACGATGGAATATATGGTGAAACTTGACGCGTGCCGTCTTGCGCTCGACCACGAAGGAGTGCTTGACGCCGTCGAAAACGTTTTGCCCGACTTTCCGTATCAGCCGCAGTTTTTGATTCTGTACGGAAAAGCGCAGTACAACTGCGGATATATCAAGCCCGCCCGCGCGACTTTTCTGGAAATCGTCCGACTGTATCCCGACAATTTCGAAGCCCGTCTGTTGCTTGACAAAATCAACGACGGCGAAGACGGTCTTATACCGTACGGCGATATGGAAGTGATGCTTAAACGCGTGCGGATTTTGTCCGATCTCAAAATGAAGATGCAGGACAACATCGGGTTTATGAATTACCTGAAATACGACAAGGACGCTTACAGAAATATCGAATACGTGTTACTTAACGAGAACGAGCAGAACGTGTACGTCCTGATGACGGGGCTTACCACGTACGTTTCCAAGCAAATGTTCGATATGTATGAAAAACTGCTTATTTCGCCGTACGCGTCGCCGTATCTCAAAACCCTTGCGCTGACGGTTTATCTTTCGGACGCAATGCCGGGCGAGGTTGCCGTCGCGAATATCGACGAAAAACTGAAAATCGTGAAAATGGCCGATTACGGCTGGGAAAAAGGAATAAACGACGTCGTGAAAGCCGCCGCGTATTTTGCCTTTTCACAGGTGATTATGCGGGAACAAAAGCCGAAATCCGCCGTGGACGCGCTGAGCGAAAGACTGAAAAGAATATCGGGGTTTTTAATGAGCGAATCAAGCCCGAAAGACCTTGTGAAAGAGTTGAATTCGATTGACAGTATGGTTGCGATGAAAGACGCCTTGTGCGACTTGTCCACGCACCGCGTCAGACGCTCGACGCCCATGACCGTCATCGACGAAAAGTATCTGAGATACGTCGAATTATTGAAAGAGGTTGACGAAAAATATGAAATTTGAAAATCTTGACAAATTGTTTGAACTTTACGTGCAGGAAGCCGTAAGGAAAAATAAGGAAAAGTATTCCTCTCACGAGGCGCTGGAAGACGACCTCGGCATGCTTTTCAACAGGTTTGAAAACGTCAGGATCAAAACCCTTGACGGCAAAACGCCGAAAGAGTACGCGGCGGAACTTCGCGAAGACGGCGAAATTTTCGACTACGTTTCGAAATGCCTTGAAAACAATATCGAAGTTACCGACACCATTTGCGACGAGGTCGTGCGCGCGGAAGGCGCGACCGAATACCTGAACGGGCTTTTGTACGAAAACAACAAGGACGCAAAACTTCTTGCCGCGCTTTTACTTAAAGAAATCGACGACGAAGAAGTCGAAGATATTTTCATTTCCGTCCTTACAAACGACGAAATGCCCGACGAAGTGAAAACGGTCGCTTTCGAATATCTGTCCGACGGCGACGACTGCGTGCCCGAGAAAATATTGGAAATCATAAACTCCGTGCCCGAAAAAAATCAGGGAATTCTCGTTGAGGTACTTTCAAACTTCAAGGGGAGAAAGGACGTGTTTTACTGGCTCGTTACAATGTTGCAGCGCGCCGAAGACGTGCCGACGTACGCGGGGCTTCTCGGAAGATACGGCGATCCCGCCGCAATCGATATTCTGAAAAGTTTCGCAAGCGAGGTCGATATAAATTACGTGGAATTTGTCGAGATAAGAAACGCCGTCGAAGAACTCGGAGGGGAGATGACGGAAGAAAAAGATTTTTCGGACGATCCCTATTACAAGTACATAAATCATATCGGGGATAACGGCGAAAATCCCGAAAACGACGAAACGAAAAACTGAATTTTCATAATGTTATTTATTCATAACCCTGTGTAGCAAGGCATAGGGTTATTTTATGAAAGAAGGATTGAAGTGCGCCGCCGTGTTTATCGGGACGGTCATCGGCGCGGGGTTTGCAACGGGGCAGGAAGTATTGTTGTATTTCGGAAGATCAAGCATTGCCGTGCCGATTTTTTCGGGGATTTTACTGGGACTTTTTAACGCGTATTTTTTGGCAATCGGCGCAAAATTCAACGATAGAATTAATGAACATATGTTGCAGAATAAGGCAAAAGCACTTTATGATGTATGTATGTTCATTTGTGCATATATCACTTTTATAGCAATGTTTTCGGGTGTTGAAACCCTTTTTGTGAAAATATTCGATATTAAATACACAAGTGTGGCGTGGGTTGTCGCGGCGGGTTTCATCGCTGCAAACGGGTTAAGGTTCATGAAGGGGCTGAACTCTGTCGCGGTGCCTGTGATACTTCTTCTCGCGGTGGTGATTTTCGTATATTCCGACAAAGAAAAAGCAAGCGGCGCATACAACTTTTTCAACGGGATAACGTACGCCGCGATGAACGTTATGTTGTCGATGGGCGTGATGATAAGGCTTGGAAAAACCGCGACGAAAAAGACAATTTGGGCATCGGGGTGCGTGACTGCGGTCGTTATGGCGACGATGCTTGCGCTTATCACGCTTGTCGTGAAAAAGAGCGGCGGCGAAATGCCCGTGTATGCCGCGGCGGACAAGGTCGGGCTTAAATACGCGGCGGGCGCGGTGATACTTCTTTCGGTATTTACGACGATGGTATCCGCGCTTGAAACGGCGGCGGAAATAATCGCGCCGTGCGAAAAAAAGAAAACCGCGGGCGTCATTTTCGTCACGCTTTTGTCGCTTCCGTTTCAGGCGTTGTTCTCTTTTGAGAATATCGTCGATTATTATTATCCCGTCGTGTCGGGAATGGGCATACTTATCGTAATCGTTTTATCGGTTTTCGTAATTTTCAAAAAACGGGACGGCAAAATCAAAAAATCCGTTGACTTTTAATCCCAAATATTATAACATAAGAAAAATTTACAATTTTTCCGAAAATAATTTTTAACGAGGTGTACAAATGGCAAAGATTTTGAAGGAAGGTTTAACTTTTGACGACGTTTTGCTTATCCCCAAGCGCAGCGACGTGCTTCCCAAAGACGTCGATTTGTCGGTGGAACTTGCAAAAGGGCTTAAACTCAACATTCCGCTTCTGAGCGCGGGCATGGATACCGTTACCGAATCCCAGATGGCAATCGCGATGGCAAGGGAAGGCGGCGTCGGTATCATTCACAAAAACCTGACGATCGAAGAACAGGCGGCGCACGTAGACCGAGTGAAGCGCAGCGAACACGGCGTCATTACCGATCCGTTTTTCTTGGGACCGGACAACCTCGTTACCGAAGCGGTCGCGCTTATGGCAAAGTACAGAATCAGCGGCGTTCCTATCGCGAAAGAAGGAAAACTCGTGGGTATTCTTACCAACCGCGACCTTAAATTCGAGACAAATTACAACCAGCCCATCGGCAATATAATGACGTGGAAAAACCTTGTGACCGCACCCGTCGGCACCACGCTTGAAGAGGCGAAAGAAATTCTTGGCGAGCACCGCATCGAAAAACTGCCCATCGTCGACGCCGATTTCAATCTGAAAGGGCTTATCACCATCAAAGACATCGAAAAAGCCATTCAGTATCCCAACTCCGCAAAGGACGCGGGCGGCAGACTGCTTGCGGGAGCGGCGGTCGGCATCGCGAACAACACGATGGAAAGGGTTGAAGAACTCGTCAGAAACAAAGTTGACGTAATCGCCGTCGATACGGCGCACGGACACAATGCGATCGTTATCGAAACGGTCAAAAAAATCAAAAAGAAATTCCCTTGCCTTCCCGTCATCGCGGGTAACGTCGCAACGGCGGAAGCCACGCGCGACCTGATTGAAGCGGGCGCGGACATCATAAAAGTCGGTATGGGCCCCGGCAGTATCTGTACGACGCGCGTCATCGCGGGTATCGGCGTGCCGCAAATCACGGCGGTTATGGACTGCGCCGAAACTGCCGACAAATACGGCAAGAAAGTCATCGCCGACGGCGGTATCAAATTCAGCGGCGACATCGTGAAAGCAATCGGTGCGGGCGCGGCGGCGGTCATGATCGGAAGTCTGTTTGCGGGAACTATGGAAAGCCCCGGCGACATCGAAATGTTCCAGGGAAGAAGTTTCAAGGTGTATCGCGGAATGGGCAGTATCTCCGCAATGGCGGCGGGCAGCAAAGACAGATACTTTCAGGACAGCGAAGACGCGAGAAAACTCGTGCCCGAAGGTGTCGAGGGACGCGTACCTTACAGGGGAAGCCTTGCCGACGTCGTTTATCAGATGGTCGGCGGTATCCGCTCCGGTATGGGCTACTGCGGAAAACATAACATCGAAGAACTGCGTACCACGGCGGAATTCGTCAGAATTTCCAACGCGTCGCTTATCGAAAGCCATCCGCACGACATCACGATTACGAAAGAAAGCCCCAATTACTCCACCAGGGCTTAACGGATTTTATTATGGTTTACGGCAATACGAAAGGAATAAAACAAACCGTGCTTGCGCGGCTTGAAGCTCTTATCGGGGCGTACGACAAAAACCTTCTTATCGACAGGACGGTTCTTTCGACTATTGCCGAAATTACCGAAAAAATCAACCGCGAGATTTGCGTGTTCGTCGCAAGAAACGGACAGGTCGTCGCGGTGGGAGTGGGCGACAGCGGCACGGTATCGCTTGAAGATTTTTCGTTGAAGCGCAGCGACAAACGTTTTCAGGGCGTGAGATGCGTGCATACTCACCCGAAAGGAAGCGGGAAACTGTCGGATATGGACACGTCCGCGCTCACGTCGATGCGCCTTGACGCAATGATTGCCGTCGGCGTGTTGCACGGAAGGGCGAACGACGTCGAAGTCGCTTTTATCAACGGCAAAAAAATCGACAGGTTTTATTTTAAGTCCGCGGCAAAAATCGACGACGCCGAAATGATTTCGAAAATCACCGAATACGAAAGAAAATCGGTGATCCCCGACGTTGTCGACAATACGCCCGAAACGCGCGGGGCAATCCTTGTAAACGTCGGCACGGGCAGCGACCTCGACGTCGAAATCGAGGAGCTGAAACGACTCGCCGACACGATGGGACTTGAAGTCAAAGGCGCGGTTATCCAAAAACAAAATCCCGACAAGGGCTATTGTGCGGGGCTTGGCAAACTTGAAGAAATCAAACGCCTCGTGCAGGTGAAAAATGCGGAATTCGTCATTTTCAACAATATGCTCACGGGAAGTCAACTGAACAATATCGAAGAATACGTCGGCGCGAAGGTCATCGACCGTCCGATGCTCATTCTTGAAATTTTCGCGCGGCACGCAACCTCGAACGAGGGCAAACTTCAAGTGCAACTCGCGATGATGAAATATACTTTGCCGAAACTTTTGGGACAAGGCAAAGAATTGTCGAGAATCGGTGGCGGGGGCTCCGGCGGCGCAGCGACGAAAGGAAGCGGCGAAACCAAACTCGAAACCGACAGACGGCGTATCCGCCGCAGCATTTACGAACTGTCGGAACGCATCGAAATTCTGAAAAAAGAAAGGGATTTGCGCCGTGAACGCCGCAAAAAATCGGGCATAAAAACCGTCGCCATCGTCGGATATACAAACGCCGGAAAGTCCACGCTGATGAACCTTCTGACGAAAGCGGGAGTCAAGGCGGAAGACAAACTTTTCGCAACGCTCGATCCCGTGACGCGCAAGATTTTCGTCGATATCGGCAAGGAATATCTTCTGACCGACACCGTAGGTTTCATCGACAATCTTCCGCACGAGTTCGTCGACGCTTTTAGAAGCACGCTGGAAGAAGCAACGTACGCCGACCTTATTCTGCACGTTGCGGATTGCAGTTCAAAGGACCTTGAAAGACAGGAAAAAGTCGTGAAAGACGTCCTCACGTCGCTGGGCGTTACCGACACGCCGATTATAACGGTTTATAACAAAGCCGACGAAAACGCAGGCTTTTCCACAGACGAAAAAAACGCCGTCGTGATTTCGGCAAAAACCGGGGACGGCGTGAATAAACTGAAAGAAATGATCGTCGAAAAATTATTTTAATTTTCCAAGTCGCCTTAATTTGTTGACGTTCATCGGATAATCGGGCGACTTGATAAGCGCGTTCCAGAGCAGGAAGTCGTCGACCGTGGTGTCGTAAAAATTCGCAAGGCCCAAAAGTATGTCGGGCTCCACGTCCTTTAAGTCGTTTTCGTAGCGGCTGTAAGTGCTGCGGGACACGTGCAAAGCGTCGGCAAGTTGTTGGCTGGTATAGCCTTTTCTTTTTCTGATTTGTTTAAGTAAACGACCGAATAACATCTTTAATCATACAAAAAGGCTCGGTAAACCGAGCCTTTTATCATTTTATCTTAGTAAGCAAGTTCTTTTTCCAGATATTCGACAAGTTTATCGACAGGCATTCTGATTTGCGCCATGCTGTCGCGTTCACGCACGGTTACGGTGTCGTCGTCAATGGTGTCGAAGTCAACCGTCACGCAGAAAGGCGTGCCGATTTCGTCCTGACGGCGGTAACGTTTGCCGATGCTTGCGCTTTCGTCGTACGTGCAGGAAAAGTGCTTTTGAAGCATACGGTAAATTTCCGTCGCTTTGTCGCCAAGTTGTTTCTTTTGCAAAGGAAGCACCGCAACCTTATACGGCGCGAGAGCGTGATGCAAATGCAAAACAACGCGGGTATCGCCGTCGACTTCTTCCTCGTCATAGGCGTTTGAAAGCACGGCAAGGAACATACGCTCGACGCCCAGCGACGGCTCCACAACGTAAGGAATATATCTTTCGTTCGTGACGGGATCGACATAGTCCATATTTTCGCCGCTGACGCGCTGATGGCAGTTAAGATCGTAGTCGGTGCGGTCGGCAACGCCCCAAAGTTCGCCCCAGCCGAACGGGAATCTGAACTCGAAGTCGGTCGTGGCGCGGCTGTAAAAGCAAAGTTCTTCCTTATCGTGGTCGCGCAGGCGCAGGTTTTCTTCCTTGATTCCAAGGCCGTAAAGCCAATTTTTGCAGTGTTCCTTCCAGTAATCGAACCATTCAAGGTCGGTGCCGGGTTTGCAGAAGAATTCAAGTTCCATCTGTTCAAACTCGCGGACGCGGAAGATGAAGTTGCCGGGGGTAATTTCGTTTCTGAAAGACTTGCCGATTTGTCCGATGCCGAAAGGCACTTTCGCTCTTGTGGTGCGCTGCACGTTTTTGAAGTTTACGAAGATACCTTGCGCGGTTTCGGGACGAAGGTACACGGTGCTTGTCGTGTCTTCCGTGACGCCCTGGAAAGTTTTGAACATAAGGTTGAATTTTCTCACGCCGGTGAAGTCGGAGTTGCCGCAGATCGGGCACGGGATTTTGTTTTCCCTGATATATTCTTCCATCTGTTCGTTCGTCCAGCCGGCGATGTTAAGGGTGATACCTTTTTTGGCGTTCCAGTTTTCGATAAGGTCGTCGGCGCGATGACGGGATTTGCACGCTTTGCAGTCCATAAGAGGGTCGGAAAAACCGCCGATATGTCCGCTTGCTTCCCAGACTTTCGGATTCATAAGAATCGCGCAGTCAAGACCTACGTTATATTCGCTTTCGGTGATGAATTTTTTCCACCACGCTTTTTTGATATTGTTTTTAAGTTCGACGCCCAAAGGACCGTAGTCCCAGGTGTTTGCAAGACCGCCGTAAATTTCGCTTCCCGGGAAGACGAAGCCGCGGTTTTTCGCAAGCGCGACGAGTTTATCCATTGTCAGATTTGCCATAAACGCATACCTCATAAAAAAGATTATTTATATTCTATTTACATATTAAGAAAAAGTCAAGCGAAACGCCGACGGGCAAGGGTTTTATGTAACAAAAAAAATGAAGTTTGCGTATTGTGAAGTATAGATAATCCTTGCGGTTATCGAGTATGAAAGGGAGGTTGTGCTATGAACGGAAACTTTTTCGGCGGCGGTTCGGGCTGTGACTGCATGTTATGGATTCTTATCCTTCTTTGCTGCTGTGGCGGATGCGGCGGCGGTTGCAACGACGGTTGCGGATGCGGCGGCGGAGCGTACGGCTTCTGGCCGTGGCTTGTGATTTTGTGTTGCTGCTGCGGATGCGGCGGTGGCGGCGGGTGCAAATAATACATAAAAGCACCATTTTTTCGGGACGGCGGGCGGCGCCGTCCTTTTTTTAATTTATAATCGCGACGGCGTAGGACAGCGACCACAGATACGAATACCATAAAAGCAGGACGGGAACGGCGGCTTTTGCAAGCTTCCCCGCGCGGGATCGCAGAATAAAAATACAAAAAATCCACATTAACGCCAAAGTGACAGTCATTGTGACAAGTCCCAAAAGAGGATTTCTTGCCGCGAAAAACAGCGCAAGGAACAATGCGGACGAAAACTTGACCGACGCATACAAGCCGAATGTCGGATTTACCGCGTCTTTGACGAGCGCGTCGGACACGACGAACGCTTCAAGTGCCGTCGCGGCCGAGAACAACGCCGTGAACGCCGTCGCGTCCAACCAAAACACCGGAAGACTTAGCCCAAAAAACCAGGATAGGTTTCTTTGCACGGTGAAACTTCCCGTCCATTCCACGATAAGCGCAAACGAAAGCGCGAAAAACGCGGCGTAAAGCCATTTTACTTTTTGCATATAAAAATTATATTTATAACGCGTATCATATATGTTTGAAAAATAATAGTTGTAAAATGCGCGCGCTTTTGGTATAATAACGTAAAATCACGATAAGGACTAAAAAATGTTACTTGTTATCGACGTAGGAAATACGAATATGAAACTCGGCGTATACGACGGCGACGTCCTGAAAAAAAGCTGGCGTCTTTCAACCGAGGCAAAGCGCACCGCAGACGAACTCGGAATGATTTTGTACGACTTGTTCAAAAACGTCGGCGTTGAATTTCAGGATATCGACGGCATTATCATGTCGTCCGTCGCTCCCATGCTCAACTACACGGTGGAGCATATGTGCACGTACTATATGAAGAAAAAGCCCGTCTTCGTGGACGCCACGCTTAAAACGGGTTTGAAAATCAAATATAACAACCCCATCGAACTCGGCGCGGACAGGATCGTCGACGCGGTCGGGGCGCACTTTATATACGGCGGGCCGATTATCGTTGTGGATTTCGGCAGCGCGACGACGTTCAATGCGGTTACCGCAGACGGCACGTTTTTGGGCGGCGCGATTTGCGCCGGCGTCAAAACCGCGTCGGAAAGCCTTGTGAACACCGCCGCGAAACTTCCCCGTTTCGAACTTGTTCCGCCGAAAGACGCGATTGCCCGTTCCACAATCGAGGGTATGCAGTCGGGCGCGGTTTACGGATATGCGGGGCAGGTTGACTACATTGTCAGAAAATTCCGCGAAAATCCGCTTATGAAAGACGCGAAAGTCATCGCGACGGGCGGTTTGTCGGAACTTGTCGTCAACGCGGATAAGTCGATTATCGACGTCGTTGACCGCTCGCTTTCTCTCAAAGGGCTTAAAATTTTGTACGATATGAATAAAGAAGGTAATAACGAATGAAAAAAGTCGGCATCGCGCTGCTCGGACTGGGTACGGTCGGGGGCGGCACTTATAAGATTCTGGAAAAAAACCACGAAGCTTTCAAAAAGTACGAAGGGCTCGATATCGAAGTCCTGCACGTGCTTGAACGCAACATGAAAAGGGTTGAAGAGTTGGGCGTAAATCCCGACATCGTTTCAACCGACATCGACAACGTCGTAAATAACAAAGATATCTCGATAGTTTGCGAGTTTTTCGGCGGTATCGAACCCGCAAGGACGTTCCTTATCAAGGCTCTGGAAGCGGGCAAAAGCATCGTCACCGCAAATAAGGAATTGTTTTCAAAACACTGGCACGAACTCGAAGCGGCGGCAAAACGCGGCAAGGCGGGGCTGTATTTCGAGGCGAGTTGCGTCGGCGGCGTGCCCATAATCCGCACGATTACCGAAGGCATGCAGGCAAATACGATTTTGTCGATTAAGGGCATAATAAACGGCACGACGAACTATATTTTGTCGGCGATGAGCGAAAACGGCACGTCGTACGAAGACGCGCTGAAATCCGCGCAGGAACTCGGATATGCCGAATTCGATCCGACAGCCGACGTCGAAGGCTTTGACGCGTCGTACAAACTGTCGATTCTGTCCACGCTGTCCTATCACAAAAAAGTGCCCGTACAAAGGGTGTATCGCGAGGGCATCACGAAGATTTCCGTGGACGACATAAACACCGGGAAGAAACTCGGCTACACGCTGAAACTCCTTGCAATCAGCAAAAACAACAACGGAAAAATCGAGGCGCGCGTGCATCCCGCGTTCATTAAAAGCAGCCATCCGCTTGCGGCGGTGTCGGGCAGTTTCAACGCCGTATACCTTGTCGGCGACAGCGTCGGCGATATTATGCTTTACGGCAGGGGCGCGGGCGATCTGCCCACCGGCAGCGCAATCGTCAGCGATATTATTTATGCGGCGCATCAGCGCAAACCACGCTATTTACCGTTCAAAAACGACGGTTCAAGTCGCGATTCGGACTTTATCACCGATTTTAAGAGCAAGTATTACGTCCGTATATGCGCCACCGACCGCGAAGGAATTCTGGGCAGAATTTCAACCGTTTTCGGCAAAAACAAAATCGGCATAGAAAAGGTTTTTCAGAACGAAGAGAACGTCAATTCAAAGACGGACATTATCTTCGTCACGCACCTGAGCCACGAGAAAATCATTGAAAAAGCGTTGAAAGAAATCACCGCTCTTGACGGTGTGAAAAACGTCGCCGCGCTTATCCGCGTTGAAGAATAATGAAAGAAATCACACTGTCCGCAATCGGCGACACAATCAAAAATTTTGAGGAAAAAATCGCTCAGGCACAAACGCTTTGGGAAAAGGTGCAGATCTTTTTCAACACCTACAAAGTGTGGATTCTGGTCGGGCTTGTCGTGCTTGTGGGCATAATCTTTTTTGTCAACATAATGGAAGCGAAAAAGCGCAAAGACGACCGCGACAACAAAAAATAACAACGCAAAACAACGCAAAAAAGCAAAAAAACAGCACAAAAACCGCACAAAAATCGCATTAAAAACCGCACAAAAACCGCATTAAAAAACTCCGCAATCGCGGAGTTTTTTGTTTGGGATAAATCGGATTGGATATTATTATTATTTTTTGTCGTTTTCGCGGATTTCCACACGGCGGATTTTGCCCGACGTCGTTTTCGGGAGTTCTTTCACAAACTCCACGATGCGCGGGTATTTATACGGCGCGGTTACCTTTTTTACGTGGTTTTGCAGTTCCTTGACAAGAGCGTCCGACGGCTGATAGTTTTTGGTCAGGACGATTGTCGCTTTCACGATTTGTCCGCGCAGGTCATCGGGGACGGCGGTGATTGCACATTCCAACACCGCGGGGTGTTCCATAAGCGCGCTTTCGACCTCGAAAGGTCCGATGCGGTAGCCTGACGATTTGATGATATCGTCCTTTCTTCCGACGTACCAGAACCAGCCGTCTTTGTCCTGATAGGCAAGGTCGCCGGTGTGGAAGTAAACGTCGTTTTTAAGGGCGGCGGTGCGCGCCTCGTCCTTGAAGTAGCCCGCGACGAGTCCGCACTGATTTTCCGATTTCAGTATGGCGATTTCGCCTTCTTCGCCGGGTTTAACCTCATTTTCGTCGTCGTCGATAAGGCGCACGTCGTAAAGAGGGCTGGGTTTTCCGAGACTGCCCGTAACGGGGGACAAATATTTGAACGTGCCCAGCATTACCGTGCCTTCGGTCTGACCGAAACCTTCGTAAATTTTGAGCCCGGTCGCTTTTTCAAACTGTTTGAACACTTCGGGATTCAAACTTTCACCGGCGGTGGAGCAATGTTTTATCGAGGATAAATCGAAACTCGACAAGTCTTCTTTCACCAAAAATCTGTAAATCGTGGGCGGGGCGCAAAAAGTCGTTATCCCGTATTTTTTCACAAGCGGCAAGACGTCCGTGGGGGTAAATCTGCCGTGGTAGTCGTAGGCGAAAACCGCCGTGCCCGATATCCACTGACCGTAGATTTTGCCCCAGCTGCATTTTGCCCAGCCCGTTTCCGCCATAGTGAAGTGCAAGCCGTCGTCGACGACGTCCTGCCAGTATTTTGCGGTGAAAACGTGTCCCAAAGGATACAAAAAGTCGTGCATGACCATTTTTGGCATACCCGTTGTGCCCGAAGTGAAATATACGAGCATCAGATCGCGGGGGTTCGGGCGCGCGTCGAAGGAAAATTCCGCGGGCGCGTTTTCAAGTTTTTCGTCAAGGTTGTCGAAGTGCGCGCCGTTTACCGACAATACGCCTTTCAGGTTTTTGCAATCGGGAAGGGCAAGCGAGATATGTTCCGCAACGTCTTCTTCTTCCGTCGCAAACAGCAGTTTCACGCCCGCCTCGTTCACGCGGTACGCGACGTCTTTCGGGGTGAGCATGTGCGTTGCGGGGATAAGGACGACACCCATTTTGCAGCACGCCACGACAAGTACCCAGTATTCCCAACGACGGTTGAGCATACTCATTACGAAGTCGCCTTTTTTCACGCCGTACGACGAAATGACGTTGCACATTTTCAGCGACAATTCCTTCATTTCGCCAAAGGTGATGACTTTTTCTTCGCCTTTCTGATTGCACCATACAAGGGCGCGTTTTTCGGGACAAAGCTTTGCGTATTCGTCCACGACGTCAAATCCGAAGTTGAAATCGGACGGAACGCAAAGTTTCGCGTTTCTTCTGAAATCGTCGTAGTCCGAAAAATCCGTTCTATTCAAAAACTTGCTTAAAAGATTCATATTCACTCGAAAATTTATAATTTAGTCAATGATAGCACACTTTATTATAAAATAAAAGCAAATTGAAATACTAATTTGCGATTGACTTTTTGAAATGCGGTTCCCTTCCGGGAGATTGCCACGCTACGCTCGCAATGACAAATAGTGCGTTGCACGGAAGGAAATAAGGATAGTAGGATTTCGCAATGACAAGAAACGAATTTATTCAATAAAATCGAAAGACTTTTGTCAGGGCTTGCAATTTGACCTTGCAGGTGGTATAATAGGGTAACTAAAATGAGGTAGTATATGCTTGACAGGCAATTAAACGCCGTGCTGACTGTTCTTAACGACTTTTCGGACGGCGCCTATAAAATCATCGACGCGGACGAAATCATCGCGAAATTGTCCGATACCGACCGTTGCACAAAGGTGGAACTTTCGGGGATAATCCGCACGTTGTCCGACAACGATTATATCAAAGTCAAATATTCGACGGTGGACGAGTATTGCCTTGCCACGCTTGCAAAAGCGCGCGCCATCGAAAAGGCGGAGCCGCACGACTCGCACCCTACCGCGTCCGTCGACGTTCCCGTCGCGGGCGAAAAAGGCAAGTCGAAAGAAATCAAACTTGACAGCATCTCTTTAAGGAAAATGATAAGAAAAGCGGCGTTCTGGGGCGCGCTTCTCGGCGGGCTTATCGCAAGCGCGATCGCTCTTCTTATCGGCGTTTTCCTGAAAATGAAATAAGAGGCGGACTATGGCAGTTGAAAAACACGCATTGAATAAAAAAGAAAGGGCGCTTATGCACGTCCTTCTTAACCTCGCCGAAAAAAACGACGAGGGCGTTTGTCTGGTGAAACCGCTTGAAATTTTTGAGGCGTTGCCGTACGATTACGCCTACACCCCCGAAGAACTCGAACCTATGCTCAAAGGGCTTGCGCTTGACGATTATCTGGAATACATTTCCGCCGATAACCACGGCGAACTGACGTATTGCATCACGATGCATCAGAAAGGGCTTTCGTTCGCGCGCGTCGAAAGGGCGTGGCGCAAAAGCGTTTACAACAAACTGCTGATTACGGTATGCACGGCAATCGTTTCCGGCACGATCGCAATCATCATAAGATATATCATAGCCCCGCTTATCATGGGCAAGTTTCGTTGATGGAGAATCATCTTTTTCAGTTAAAATCGAAATTCAGACCGAACGGCGATCAGGAACAGGCAATCGAAAAACTTGTCGAGGGACTGAACGACGGGTTTCGTACGCAGGTGCTTCTGGGCGTTACGGGAAGCGGCAAAACCTTTACGATGGCAAACGTCATCGAAAGGGTGCAACGTCCCGCGCTCGTTATCGCGCACAACAAGACGCTTGCGGCGCAACTTTGCAACGAGTTTCGTGAGTTTTTTCCCGATAATCGCGTGGAGTTTTTCGTATCGTATTACGACTACTATCAGCCCGAAGCGTATATCCCGAGAAGCGACACTTACATCGAAAAGGAGCTGGAAGTAAACGACGAAATCGACAAACTCAGAAACAGCGCGACAAGTAGTCTTTGCGAAAGAAACGACGTCATCGTCGTCAGTTCCGTATCGTGCATATACGGGCTGGGCGCGCCCGAAGAATACTTTAACCTTTCCATCTCTTTGCGCCCCGAAATGACGCTTGACCGTGACGATTTGGCGCGTAAACTCGTGAATATACAATATAAGCGCGCCGACATCGACTTTCAGCGCAGCACATTCAGAATGCGCGGCGACGTTGTGGATATATTCCCGTCGTCAAATTCGGAAGTCGCGATACGGGTTGAATTTTTCGGTGACGAAATCGAAAAACTTTATGAAATCGACGCCCTTACGGGAAAGCCGTTGTCGCGGCTCGAACACGCAGTCATTTTCCCCGCAACCCATTACGTCGTCGGCGAAAGCCGTATGGAAAACGCCCTGACGCTCATCACGAAAGACAGGGAAGAAAGGGTGAAATATTTCACCGACCGCAATAAACTTATCGAGGCGCAACGAATCGGCGAGCGCGTCGCGTACGACGTCGAAATGATGCGCGAAATGGGCTATTGCAGCGGCATCGAAAATTACAGCAGATACTTTGACGGAAGAAACCCGGGCGAACCGCCGTACACTTTGTTGGACTTCTTCCCGAAAAATTTCGTCTGTTTCATCGACGAAAGCCATATGACGATTCCGCAAATCCGCGGTATGTACAACGGCGACAGAAGCAGGAAGGAAAACCTTGTGGAATACGGTTTCCGTCTGCCCGCCGCTTTCGACAACCGTCCGCTCCGTTTCGACGAGTTTGAAAAAAGGATTTATCAGCTTGTGTGCGTGTCGGCGACTCCCGCCCCGTTTGAGTTGCAGGAAGCCGACCAGGTGGCGGAACAACTCATACGTCCTACGGGCATTATCGACCCCGAAATTTTTATACGCCCCGTCGAAGGACAAATCGACGACCTTATTTCCGAAATCAATCTGACCGTCGAAAAGGGCGGCAGAACGCTTGTTACGACGCTCACCAAAAAAATGGCGGAAAACCTTACTTCGTTTTTGAAGGAAAAGGGGATCAAGGTCAAGTATATGCACAGTGACATCGACACGCTGGAACGAATCGAAATCATCAATTCTTTGAGAAAAGGAGACGTCGACGTGGTTGTCGGAATCAACCTTTTAAGAGAAGGGCTCGATCTTCCCGAAGTAATGCTCGTCGCGATTCTCGACGCCGATAAGGAAGGGTTTTTAAGAAGCGAAACCGCGCTTATCCAGACCGTCGGCCGCGCCGCAAGAAACGTCGACGCAAGGGTTATTATGTACGCCGATACGATAACGGGCAGCATGCAGCGCGCAATCGACGAAACAAACCGCAGAAGAAAGATACAATCCGACTACAACGCGGCGCACGGCATCGTGCCGCACACCGTCGAAAAGGAAATCGTAAATACAATCGAAATCACCAAAAAGCTGGATAAAGACGCAAAACGCGACCGTAAAGATATCGCTTCGGAACTTGAACGTCTGAAAGGACTTATGCAAGTCGCGGCGGAAGGGCTGGATTTCGAGGCGGCAATCAAACTTCGCGACAGAATATCCGAACTTAAAAAAGAACTTGGAAGATAACGTAAATGACGGACAAAATTTTTGTAAAAGGAGCAAAAGAAAATAACCTTAAAAACATCGACGTCGAAATCCCGCGCGACAAACTTGTCGTGTTCACGGGGCTTTCCGGCAGCGGTAAGTCGTCGCTTGCTTTCGACACAATTTTCGCCGAAGGGCAAAGACGGTATATCGAAAGTCTGTCAAGCTACGCCCGTATGTTTTTGGGACAAATGGAAAAACCCGACGTCGAATATATCGAAGGGCTTTCCCCCGCCGTTTCCATCGACCAGAAAACGACGTCCAAAAACCCGCGCTCGACGGTGGGCACCGTTACCGAAATTTACGATTATTTAAGGCTTTTGTACGCCCGCGTCGGCACTCCGCATTGTCCGAAGTGCGGCAGGGAAATCGAACATCAGACGGTTGACCAGATTACCGACAAAATCATCGAAAGCACCGTGCAGTCGGGCGACAATAAGGTCATAATCATGGCGCCCGTTGTCAGAGGCAGAAAGGGCGAATACAGAAAGGAACTTGAAGACTTCAAAAAGTCGGGCTACGTCCGCGTGCGTGTGGACGGCATCGACTATACCCTTGACGAAGAAATCGTCCTTGACAAAAACGTAAAACACGATATTTCGGTGACAATCGACCGTATCGCCGTAAAAGAAGGCTCGGAAAGACGTCTGACGGACAGCGTCGAAGCCGCGCTCAAACTCGCAAACGGACTTGTCGTCATCGAAAACGCAAAAAAGACGACGATTTACAGCACGAAATACAGTTGTCCCGATTGCGACGTCAGCATCGAAGAACTGGAACCCAGACTGTTTTCTTTCAATAATCCGTACGGGGCTTGTCCCGAATGCGGCGGGCTGGGCTTCCGCAACGAAATCGACCTGAAAAAGATTATCGTCGACGAAAATCTGGGCGTCGGAAACGGCGGACTTGCCGCGCCGTCGGGGTGGAATCTCGGCAGTGGCGACATCGTACGCTCGCAACTGAACGCGTTGTCGAAGGTGCTGGATTTTTCGCTCACGACTCCGATTAAAGACTTGCCGAAGTGGAAACTTGACGCGATTTTGTACGGCGTCGACGAAAGAATCCCGATGGATTATAACTCACGCAGTTTCCGCGGGCAGTTTATGACGAAATACGAAGGTATCGTCAACAACCTTATGCGCCGCTATCGCGAAACGACAAGCGACGGCGTTAAGTACGAAATCGAAAGATATATGGTGTCCGTGCCGTGCAAAACGTGCGGCGGAAAACGCCTGAAAAAGGAAGCGCTCGCGGTCACTGTCGGCGGGCTTAACATTGCGGAACTTTCGGATATGTCGGTGAAAAAAATCGACGAGTTTTTCGGCGCGCTCGTTCTTGACAAACAAAAAACGCTCATTGCCGAAAGGATAATCAAAGAAATCCGCGCAAGGCTGAAATTTTTGGTAAACGTCGGGCTCGATTATCTTACGCTTTCCCGCTCCGCCTCGACGCTTTCGGGCGGCGAATCGCAAAGGATAAGGCTTGCCACGCAAATCGGCAGCGGACTTACGGGAGTGTTGTATATCCTTGACGAGCCGTCGATCGGTCTTCACCAGAAGGATAACGAAAGATTACTAAGCAGTCTGAAAGGCCTGCGCGACCTCGGAAACACGCTTATCGTTGTCGAACACGACGAGGACACGATGCGCGCGGCGGATTTCATCGTGGATATCGGTCCCGGCGCGGGCATACACGGCGGAAAACTCGTTGCGGCAGGCAGCGTGGACGACATTATCGCCTGCAAGGAGTCGATAACGGGCAAGTATTTGTCGGGCGAACTCAAAATCGACGTGCCCGAAGAAAGAAAACGCCCCGACGGCAGATATTTGTCGGTTCGCGGCGCAAGACAAAACAATCTGAAAAACATCGACGTCGATATTCCCGTCGGGCTTTTAACCGCGGTTACGGGCGTTTCGGGCAGCGGAAAAAGCAGCCTTGTCAACGAAATTATTTATCCCGCGGTTTATAACAAACTGAACAAAAGCAACCTCACGGAAGGGAAGTACGACGAGATCGTAGGCATCGATAACTTTGATAAAATCATCAATATCGATCAGTCGCCGATCGGTCGCACTCCGCGCAGCAATCCCGCGACATACACGGGCGTTTTCACCCCGATAAGGGAACTGTTTGCCTCGACTCCCGACGCAAAGGCAAGGGGATATACGGCGGGCAGATTTTCGTTCAACATTTCGGGCGGTAGGTGCGAAAATTGCGGCGGCGACGGCATAATACAAATCGAAATGCACTTCCTGCCCGACATTTACGTCCCCTGCGACGTGTGCCACGGGAAGCGGTATAACAGAGAAACTTTGGAAGTGAAATACAAGGGCAAAAACATCAACGACGTCCTTGAAATGACCGTCGAGGAAGCGTGCGAATATTTCAAAAACATTCCGAAGATTTACAACAAAATCAAGACGCTTTACGACGTGGGACTCGGGTACATCAAACTCGGTCAACCCGCAACCACGCTTTCGGGCGGCGAGGCGCAGCGCGTGAAACTCGCAACCGAACTCAGTAAACGCAGCACCGGCAAGACGCTGTATATTCTGGACGAGCCCACGACGGGACTGCATACCCACGACGTTGCAAAACTTATCGCAATCTTGCAAAGGCTTGTGTCGAGCGGCAACACCGTCGTCGTTATCGAACATAATCTTGACGTGATAAAAGTTGCGGACAACATCGTTGACCTTGGTCCCGACGGCGGCGACAGAGGCGGAACGATCGTAGACGTCGGCACGCCCGAACATATCGCGGAAAACGAAAAGTCGTATACCGGACAGTTCCTTAAAAGAATTTTGAAGTAATGCGAAAACTATAAAAAACAATGTTAAAAAGCGGTTTTACATTTGTAAAGCCGCTTTTTTGTCGAAATAATTAAATTATATCAATGGCGTTGAAGTCCAGCATATCCCGTATGTTTTGTATGAGTTGATACAGGCTTTCGATTTTGCTGAAAGCGTTGTCGGTGTCTTCGCACCTTAAACTTCCCGTGAGTTCCCCAAGTATTACGTTGATCTGTCGTGCGTCCTGACAGTAGGAAATCGCCTCCACGATTTTTCGTTTTTTCGCCCAGAAGTTTTGAAGGTCTTCGGCGAAAGACAGCGCGTTCTCCACGTCGTCGTTGTGAAGGGCGGCTTCGATTTTTCCCATGCGCTCGTTGAAGTCGTCAAAGGTTTTATGCACGAAAAAGTGCTCGGCAATCCCCGCGCTCAAGATTATAAGAAATATTATAAAAAGGATAACTGCTTTTTTCATTTTTCGATTATCGTGTTCACGACGCGCCCGTCGTAACTTTGTATAAACGCCGCGTCTTTGTCAATGGAAAACAAGAACACGTCGCGGATTGTCATATTCTCTTTTTCAAGCGTTTTTACGACGACGTCCTTTTCAAGGGGAGGGGTAATGCTTTTGAACGTATCCCCCATAAACCTGCCTTCGACGACGACGTTGTAAGGAAGGTTGTTGCTGCCGCCTTCGATATTAAGGTCGGCGTTCGTTACCGGCGCGTTTGCAAACTTTTGCAGCACGGACACTTTCCCGTTTGTTTCCAGCACGGCGTAGTTTATCTCGCCGATTTTGAAATATCCTTGTTCGCGCAGGCTTTCCAGAAGATCGTTTGCGGTCATTCCGCATTTTTTAAGCACGTCGCAGTCGATTTTGCCGTCGTCGATGAGGATAACGGGCTTGCCGTTGATGAGTTTTCGGAAGCGGTGACTTTTGATTGCGAAAAACGTCAAGAGATTATGCAGTATCACAAGCGTGAATATCGGGATTATGCCGTAAATTATCGGAATGGTGTTGTCCGACATCGGAATGCACGCAAGGTCTGCCGCGACGAGAGTTATCGCAAACTCGAAGGGCTGGAACTCGGACAACTGCCGCTTTCCCATAAGCCGCATCGCCGCCAGCAGGAAAAAGTACAATATTATTGCGCGAATTAAAACGTTGAGCATATCGCTATTATTTTTAAGTTTTCGCGATTTATGCGCCGCCGCTTGATTTTTCGGCGCGGATAGTTTATTATTAGCGTTGCAGAGTAGATAAGTCGCGTTAAGTGTTGCGGGATGGAATGTCGCCCGCAAACGAAAGGGAAACCTGCGGTGGCTTATCGCGTTCGCTGCGAAGTACCGCGTTTTCGCGCGGCTTTTAACGCGAACCTCTTAAAGGAGGTTTTTTTATGCTCAAAAACAAAATCGTTGCACAAGAACCCGACGTTTCCGTCGGGGAGTCTTCCGAAAAAAAACGTTATTTCACGGCGCAAAAGATTGCGTACCTTGCGGTATTCGTGGCGTTGAACGTCGTTGTCGGCATATTCTCGCCGCGCTTAGGCACGCTCAAAATCACGCTGACTTATACGGTATGTTTTCTTGCGGGGTACTTTTTCGGGCCGATTGCCGGCGGACTTGTCGGCGGACTCGGCGACGTGATCGGCTGTTTCGTCGGCGGCGGGTATGCGCCAAACCCGGTGATTCTTTGCGCGTCGGTACTTATCGGCGTTATCCCGGGGCTCACGTCGTATATTAAAATCAAAAAACTCGGCGGCGCGATGCCGTACGTAAATATCGCAATATCGTATATTTTGGTTTACGTCGTCTGCACGCTTTTCATAAACACGTACGCATTGTATCTTATGGGGCTCAGCAAAGGGCAGACGTTTTTTGCCTATATGGGGGTGCGCGCGGTTACGCAAACGCCCGTTACCGCGATAAACGTCGGGCTTACTTTTTTGATTTATCCCGTTTTTTCAAAGATTTTTTCCGCGTCGTTTTGTAAAAGCGAGTAACGTCGAAGATTCTGAAAGCGACGCACGCCGCAAGGTACAAAAGCATGGGTATTCCGCCTGAAATCGCAATCGCGAAAAACGGCGGAATTTTGAAAAACAGCAGGTTTTTCAGAAGGCAGGTCAGCGCGACAAGCGGAAACGACAACAATATTGCAAGCGCGGTCTTTTTGGGATTGTCCAGAATCCGCGCTTTTTTATTGAGCGCGTTAAGGTTCAGAAAAGACGAGATGACGCTTCCCGCCGCGCCCCCGATCGCGACAGCGTAAATCCCGACGTACTTCGGCAGCGCGAGCGTCAGAATCATAAGTATCGCCGCGCCGACGGCGTAATTGAAAAAGGATTTCTTTTCAAGCCCCATCGAGTTTAATATCGACGTCGAAATCTGGTTGAGCCCCAGCGGGTACAGCATAAGCGCGACGTTTGAAAGATACACGCCCGAAAACTCGTCTTTGAACACGAAAGTCGTGATTTCTTTTCCAAGCGGGATATACAAAATCGTGAAAAGGGCTGCGATTATTATCGCAAAATTTATGCTGCCGTCAATGCGCGCGGACATCGCGGATTTATCGTCGTGTTTAATCGTCGCGATTTCCGGGATAAGCACGACGGACAGCGCGCCCGTGAGAGTGGTCGGCGCCATAAGAAGGGGCATCGCCATTCCTGTAACGCGTCCGAAAGTTGCCGACGCGTCGCTTTTTTCCATGCCGTATTTTATGAGCAGGACGGGAATCACGATTGCCGTAAACGCGCCGATGACTCCGCCGAAAACTCGCATCGCCGTTATCGGAAGCGAGGGCTTTAACACTGCCGGAATGTCTTTAATACGGCCGAATTTACCTTTTTTTATCAAAAACAGTATGAAAAGTACGACGGCGCACGCAATATCCGACACCAAAAAACCTACCGCAAGCCCTTTAAGCGGCGTTACGGCGGCGATAAGTCCCAGCGAAAATATCAGCGTGAAAGTAATGCGAAGGACTTCTTCCAGCATCTCGGTGAAACTGAACGCAAGAAAAGACCTTTTTCCCCAGAACCAACTGCGGATAACGTTGTAAATACTCGTGCTCAGAAGTGCGGGCAGCATAATTACGATAAGCGGCAAAACCCGCTCGTCCGCAAAAACCGACGGCAAAAGGAAAGCGACGGGATATATTACCGAAAGTATCGGGAGTACCGATGACAGCGACAAAACAAGCGCGGTCGAAATAAGCGAAGGAACGTTTTCGCCGCCCGTTTTTTCGTCCTCGGCAATCTTTCGGCTTATCACCGTCGGAAGTCCGCTGAGCGCGACCGCCGACGCGAAAAAATAAAAACTCAACGCCATCTGATATACGCCGACAACGCTCGCGCCGAACTGCCGCGACACGAAAACTTTGAACAAAAACGCAAAAAGTCTTGTCGCGACCGAAAATGCCGTAACGACCGCGACCGATTTGAAAATACTTTTCTTATTCGTCATAATCCGAAAGAATCACGTTCTGACCGGGGAAGAATTTGTCGGTGCCGTTCAGACGGATCACTTCTTCTTTTCTTGTTCCCGTCCTTTTTGCGACGGTTTCCGCCGTGTCGAAAGGTCTTGCGACGCAGGTTTTTCCGTGGAATTCCGCCGCGATAAGACGTTCCCCCTCAAAGAAAAGCGGATTATCGTTCAATAAAAAAAGCGACCTTTCGGTCGTTTTGTATTTTCTTGCCAAAGATGAGGCGTTCTCGCCAAAGCCAACCCGAATTACCGTATATTTCATACGGTATTTATATTCGGTACGAACTTTGATTATTCTTTAATCGCGATTATTCGTAATTGAAGGTCGAAAGCTTGTTTCGTATCCAGAAAGTGGCTTCCGTCGTCGTGAACTTCATCGGGCAGAAGTCGTACTCGTTAAGCGCGATCGCGTTGGTTTTTTTGCACCATTCGTGCCAGAGCTGCTTCCTTAAAGTGTTGTCGGTGACAAACTCAACCCTGCCCAAAAGCGTGATGCTGTCCGAGCCGCTGTAATAGCAAATGCTTGCGTTCTGATTTTGTCGGATATTCTGGACTTTCTGGCTGTTAATCGGCGCGCCGAAATAAATGACGTTGTGTCCTTCCGAGCGAAGTTTCGTGATAATGCTGGAACGTGGACCGCCCCCGGCGCCGACCGAGGACAAAAAAACCTCGTTGGTGTTCATAAGAATCCTTGCCGCAATAATTTCTTCCGGTTTCAACATAATATAAATCCCCAATAATCATTTTTCTTAGAAGTATTGTATCACACGATAACGTGATAAATCAAGAAGAATTTTGCGCGCCGCCTGAAAATGTCCTGGCGCAACCGTTGCGCGCGCCGTGTATTTGTGGTAAAATTAAGAAAAAAAGTAAGGATTTGAACATGTATTATATAGGTATCGATGTGGGCGGTATGAGCATTAAAGGCGGCATCGTCGACGAAAACGGCAACATAATCGTGAAAGACAGCGTTGTTACAAAACCGACGCAACCGTCCGACGACAACGCAAAAGATATCGCGGGGCTTGTCGCAAAACTTTTGGAAGACGCCGGCATTTCGACGGACGAGATCGCGGGAATGGGCATGGGCGTCCCCGGCACGGTCGATCCCGACACCGCAAAAATTTTTTATACCTGCAATATTTTCTTCCGCGATTACGATTTCCGTGCGGAATTCAAAAAATATTTCGATTTTCCCGTGTATATCGGCAACGACGCGGACTGCGCTGTCATCGGCGAATCGGTGTTCGGCGATATGAAAGGCGTGCAAAATGCTGTCATGGTGACACTCGGCACAGGCGTAGGGACAGGCACGCTTGTCAAAGGTAATTTGATTTCCGGCTTCAAAGGCGCAGGCGGCGAGGGCGGACACACCGTCATTCGTATGGGCGGCGAAAAATGCGGTTGCGGCAGGCGCGGTTGCTGGGAAGCGTATGCGTCAGCAACTGCTCTTATCCGCGATACCAAACGCGCGATGGAAAAACACCCCGAAAGTCTGATGAACGAAATCGCCAAAAAAGAAGGGAAGGTCACGGGGCGCACGGCATTCGACGCGATGAACGCGGGCGACAAAACCGCAAAAGCCCTTGTTTCAAGATATATCAGATACGTCGGAGAAGGACTTGTGAATATCGGCAACTATATTCGCCCCGAAATAATCTTTATGGGCGGCGGTATAAGCAATCAGGGCGACTGGTTCATAAAACGCCTGCAAGCGTACGTCACCCGTTACAGTTACGGCGGCAAAAGAAATCCGTATATTAAGGTTGTTAAGGCGACGCTTAAAAATGAGGCGGGGATCTTGGGTGCTGCCGCCCTCGTTGCAAAATCGTCATAATTTTGCGACCTTTTGAGTTTTTTGCAAAACCTTACTCGGTTACGTACGCCAAAGTACGCGCCCTCGTAAGAACTTGCCAAGAAACGTCAAAATCTCATCAAAATTATGACGATTTTGGGAAAGTTTTTTAATCAAAATTCTGACGATTTTGTGATAAACATAGATTTAATTTGTGCCGTTTTTGGGAAATAATTATTATTAGATTATATTTCGATTTTTTTATAATTACCGTTAGCACGCTTTGCGTGCTTTTTTTGTTGTATTTTTCTTTAACTTTTTTTCATATAGGTATTGACAAATCGTAAATAAGTGTTACAATAATTAGCAATCAAAGGTTGCGAGTGCTAACGGTTTGTAACACCGACTGCCAACGCTCGCGTATGTATTATCGTAAAAAGGAGGATAAATAATATATGGATACTAATAAATATACCGCAAAAGCCGTTGAGGCCGTGCAGGGCGCGCAAAACATCGCTCTCGAACACGACAATCAGGAAATCAAGCCCGAGCATTTTTTATACGCTTTGCTTAACGACGAAAACGGACTCATTTATAAGATTTTAACAGGACTGCAAGTAAGCGCCGACAGTCTTAAAGGCGCGGTCGAAAACGTGATTAAATCTTTCCCGAGGGTTTCGGGCGAAGGCGCGAGCATGTATCTCGGTAACGAAGCGGCGAAAGTCGTTGCCGCTGCCGAAAAGTACGCCAAAAAAGACGGCGACGCATACGTCGGAGTCGAGCATCTTTTTGAAGGTATTCTCGACAACCAGACGGCGAATCTAAAAAAACTGTTTTCGGCGTACGGCGTGGACAAGGCGGCGTTTCTGGAAGCTTTGAAAAAAATCAAAACCGCGCCCAACACCACGGACAACCCGGAAGACACTTACGAAGCGCTCAATAAATACGGATACGACCTTGTCGAAAGGGCAAGAAACGGAAAGCTCGACCCCGTAATCGGCCGTGAAGAGGAAATAAGAAACGTCATAAGGATTCTTTCCAGAAAGACGAAAAACAACCCCGTGCTTATCGGTGATCCTGGCGTCGGCAAGACCGCAATCGTTGAAGGGCTTGCACAGCGTATCGTACGCGGCGACGTCCCCGAAGGATTGAAAGACAAAAAGGTTTTCGCGCTGGATATGGGTGCGTTGATTGCGGGCGCGAAGTACCGCGGCGAATTTGAAGAAAGGCTGAAAGCCGTCCTTAACGAAATCAAAAAACAGGAAGGCAGGACGCTTTTGTTCATCGACGAATTGCACACGATCGTCGGCGCAGGCAAGACCGAAGGCAGCATGGACGCAGGCAATCTCCTGAAACCTATGCTTGCCCGTGGCGAGTTGCACTGCATAGGCGCGACGACTTTGGACGAATACCGCAAGTATATCGAAAAAGATCCCGCGCTTGAACGTCGTTTCCAACCGGTGACCGTCGATCAGCCCGACGTCGAAGACACGATCGCGATTTTAAGGGGGCTGAAAGAAAGATACGAAATCTATCACGGTGTGAGAATTCACGACCAGGCTCTCGTTGCGGCGGCGACCTTGTCCGACCGTTACATTACCGACAGATTCCTGCCCGATAAGGCAATCGACCTTGTCGACGAAGCGTGCGCCATGATTCGTACCGAAATCGACAGCATGCCTGCCGAAATGGACGACATCTCGCACAAGATAATGCAACTTGAAATCGAAGAATCCGCATTAAAAAAAGAAAGCGATAAACTGTCGATGGAGCGTAAGGCGAGCATCGAAAAGGAACTTGCGGAACTTAATGCGAAGTTCAACGCGATGAAAGCCCAGCTTGAAAACGAAAAGAAAAAGATTGTCGGCGTTCAGGAAACCAAAGCCGAAATCGATAAAGTGAACCTTGAAATCGAAGAAGCGAAAAGGTCTTACGACTTCACGCGCGCGGCGGAACTGCAATACGGCAAACTTCCCGAACTTCAAAAACGTCTGGAAGAAGCCGAAAGCAAGGCGGGCAAACACGAGAATTCAAGCCTGCTCCGCGACGAAGTTACGGCGGACGAAATCGCAAAAATCGTTGCAAAATGGACGGGTATCCCCGTAACGAAACTTATGGAAAGCGAGAAAACCAAACTCTTGAATCTCGGCAACGAGTTGCATAAGAGAGTTATCGGTCAGGACGAGGCGGTCACGAAAGTCGCAGACGCAATCCTGCGTTCGCGTGCGGGCATATCCGATGAAAACCGTCCTATCGGCAGTTTCATGTTCTTAGGTCCGACGGGCGTCGGTAAAACCGAGCTTGCGAAAACCCTTGCGAATTACCTTTTCGACGACGAGAGAAATATTGTGAGAATCGATATGACCGAGTATATGGAAAAGTTCAGCGTGTCGCGTCTTATCGGCGCGCCTCCGGGATACGTGGGCTACGACGAAGGCGGACAACTTACCGAAGCGGTAAGGCGCAAACCTTATTCCGTCGTGCTGTTCGACGAAATCGAAAAGGCGCACCCCGACGTATTCAACGTGCTTTTGCAGGTGCTTGACGACGGCAGAATTACCGACAGTCAGGGCAGAACGGTCAACTTCAAAAACACGATTATCATTATGACCAGTAACCTGGGCAGTCAGTATATTCTGGACGGCATCGACAAAGACGGCAACATCTCGGCAGAGGCAAAAGAGCAGGTTTCAGCCTTGTTGAAATCGACGTTCCGTCCCGAATTCCTGAACCGTCTGGACGATATCGTAACGTTCACTCCGCTTACTCGCGACAGTGTAAAGAAGATAATCGGCTTGTTGCTTGAAAAACTCAATTCAAGGCTTGAAAGGCAAAATCTGCACCTTAAAGTTACAGATGCGGCAAAAGACGTCATTATCGACGGCGGCTACGATGTAACGTTCGGCGCAAGACCGTTGAAGCGTTTCATCGAAAGCCACATCGAAACGCCGGTTGCCAGAATCATACTTTCGGGCAACCTTGACGAAGGCGACGTAATAGTCGTCGACGCGGAAAACGGCTCGCTTAAAATCGCGCCCGAAAAACCCGAAAAATAAAACGAAGAAGCATCTCAAATCGAGATGCTTTTTTAATGCGAAAAATATGCGCTTTTGAAAAATTGAAAGCCGTGCGCGGCGGGGCGCGAAAATTAAGGTCTATTTCGTTTTACAGTATATCGTTGTATAAAGTGTAATATACCTATGGTCGGTAAAAACATCGGCCACGGAGGTTTTATGATTGAGATTAAAAATATCGTAAAAACTTTATCGCCCGAAAGAAACCCGTCGATGCGATTAAAAACCGATAATTTGCGATATTCTGCTTTTTCGGCGGAACTTGAAAACCGTGGAAACTGGGGACCCCGCGGGATACTGTGTACCCGTGGGGAAAAGGAGTATGCAAGCATAAGACAGGCGATTGTCGCTTGCGGCGATTGGCTGGTCAAAAGAGAAGCATGCGACGCATTCTCGGTTTTTAATGATTATGTGCGCCTTTTTGAGTTTGGCAACGTTCGTATTATTATCTGTTGGCTATTAGTGGAAAAACAAATTACTGACGAACTATTGAAATCTGCATCAAAGTATGCACGACTTGACAATAAAAAACGACCGAGGGAACGGTCGTTTTTTGTGGGCGCGTGAAAAATTATAAACTTCTCAGGACTTTGTTGACTTCCGCCATATCGCATTTGCCGGCGTATTCCGCCTTAAAGTGGCGCATTACGCTTGGCACCGATTTGTCGGGCAAGGTCATAATGACGGCTTTGATTTCGTCCTCGCTCATCATTTTGGGCAGGTACTTTTCGATTGCCGCGATCTGGTTGTTCAAAGACAGCACTGTGTCGGCTCTGCCAGCCTTTTCAAAAGCGTCCTTTTCTTCAAAGAGTTCCTTTTGCGTTTTTTTCAGGATCTGGACGTAGTCGGCGTCGGACATTTCCTCGCCTTTGCTGCGTTTTTCGATATTGAAGAGCATAAGTTTGTTTATGAGCGCGTTAAAAGCCGTGACGGTATCTTTGTCGTGCGCCTTCATTGCCTCGATTTTTGCTTTTTTGAAATCGTCGATATTCATAAAATCACCTCGGGAAAATTATAGTCCCAAGGCGGCGGAAAAGTCAATAAAATGCAACTAATCGTCGAGAGCGGTTTTTAATGCGTTCAGCCAGATTGTTTTGTCAAAGCGGGTGTTTAAGGGGCTTGTGGACGGCAAAAACAGGGCGAAATCCGAAAGATGTTTGTAATTTTTCAGGAATATTTCCTTTGCCTTTCCGCCGTTTAAGATAATTTTTTTGATTTTTGCATTGTCAAGGACTTTTTGTAAGTCCGCTACCTTATAATTTTTAATCGTGCTGTCAAGGCTGCCCGTTATTTCGCACTCGGCAACGACGTCCCAAAGGGCGATTTTGTGGTTTTTAAGCAGGGCTTGCTTTTCGCCTATCGTTTCGGGCGCGGGTTCGCCAAAGGCTTCCGATAGAATTTTCCAGAATCTGTTTTGTTTGTTGCCGTAATAAAAGTTCGTCTCGCGCGAGATGACGCTCGGGAAACTTCCGAGAATCAAAATTTCGCTGTTTTCGTCGAAGAACGGCAGAAATCCCTTGTAAATCATACTTGGATTATACAACAAAAAATGCGTGTGCGGTATTGATTTATTGAAAATTTCGGGATATAATATTTCCAAACGGAAGGTGAGAAAAATGATTTTATATTTTACGGGTACGGGCAATGCGAAATATATTGCCGAAAAAATCGCAAACGTAACGGGCGACGAAACGAAAAACATCGTGGCTTATACCCGCGATAACGAGAAATTTTTGCAAGGGGACGGGGAACGACTTATCCTTGTCAGCCCCGTGTACTACTGGGGTATTCCCGAATCGGTGAAAGGATTTCTGAAAACCCTGAAAACCGCGGGAAGATATTTCGCGATAGTTCTCGAATGCGGCGGAAGCACCGGGAACGCGCAGGGAGTGTGCGAAAGATACGTGCGCCCCGACGCGGTGTTCGGCGTTGTCGCGGTCGATAATTTTTGCCCGATGTTCAAAATCGAATCCGCCGAAGAAACGGAAAAACGACTTGACGCGCTTGACGAAAAAATCGCCGTTATCGCGGACAAAATCAGGAACGAAGAAAAGGGCGACTTCAATGCCGCAAAGGGAAGTTTTTATAAACTCAACACCGCGCTTTTATATCCGATTTACGAAAAATTCGGCGGAAGAAAAACAAAATTTTCGGCGTCCGACGACTGCGTAAATTGCGGACTTTGCGAAAGCATTTGCCCGCTGTCCGCAATAAAAATCGAAAACGGAAAGCCCGTATGGACAAAAGAAAAGTGCGATATGTGTCTGGGGTGTTTGTCAAGATGCCCGAAAAACGCAATCTCGATTAAGAAGTCTTTGAAAAACGGACGCTACGTAAATCCGCGCGTCAAATTCTGAAACTCCCGAAAATAATTTTGAAAAAGCAGCCTTTGCAAGGCTGTTTTTTGTTGCCTTTTTATCATATCTTATATAAAATAACATTAAGTAATTTCTGTGTAGGTAAAGAGGATGCAAAAGAAGTTATCGAAGTTTTCACACGGTCTGAAAAAAATTCCCAAAGGTATCGTAAAACTCAAATGGGTGTTTCTCGTGCTGTTCGTCGCGCTGTCGATATTCGGCGCGGTGATGATTCCGCATACGAAAATCAACTATGACCTGACGGGGTATCTGCCCGCGAATTGCGATTCGTCAACCGCTCTCGAACTCCTGATAAAAGAGTTTGACGACAAGGGCATGGCATACGTTATGGTTAAGGACGTTACGCCGGAAAAAGCAGGCGAAATCAAAACGAGGCTTGAAAAAGTCGAAGGCGTTGCGACGGTTACTTACGTTGAGAGTATGAACTACAAAAACAACTCGGCACTCTATACCGTAACGCTGAAAGACTATGACTCGACGGCGGGTGCGTTCGACGCGGTAAAAGACGTAATCGACGCTTTATCCGACGAAAAAGCATATTTATCCGGTCAATCTGCATTTTCATACTACACAAAACTTGAAACTGAACAAAGCATAATGAAGCTTGGAATCGCAATCGTCGTGATCATTCTTCTGGTTATGCTGTTCACGTCGAAGACTTATTTTGAACTCATCGTGCTTATCCTCGTTTTCGGCGCGGCGATGGCGATAAACATGGGGACGAATTTCTTGTTCGTCAACGGTATTTCTTACATTGCGAATCTGGTTGCGCTCGTGCTGCAACTCGCGCTGTCGCTTGACTACTCGATTATCCTTTTGCACCGCTATATGGAAGAAAGGGATAACGGCGAAGACGCAAAAACCGCAACGGTTACCGCACTTACGAAAGGGCTGCCCGAGATTCTGTCAAGTTCCCTTACGACGGTGGCGGGGCTTGCCGCGCTTATGCTGATGACGCTGTCAATCGGCTCGGAAATCGGGTTGTCGCTTGCAAAAGGTATCGTCATCTCTATGGCGACGGTCATATTCTTTATGCCGGCTCTTCTTGTGATTTTCGACAAACCCATTCAAAAAACCCGTCATAAATCTTTCGTGCCGAACATAACGAAGCCCGCGCGTGCAATCGTCAAAGCAAGGAAAGTTATCGTGCCGGCGTTTTTGCTTATCGCAATCCTTGCGGGAGTCGCGCAGGGTTTCAACAAATATTCGTTCAACTACAACAGCGGCTCGCTTATCGTCGCGCCGAAAAAGGTCATCGAAGAAACTGGCTTCGGTACGCTTAACTCGCTTGTCGTGGTTGTGCCGAAAGGCGACGCCGAAAAAGAACGCCAACTTGTGAAATACGTGGAGTCTTTCGACCTTATCGACAAATCGCAGACGACCGCACTGTCGACAATCAACGTGTATTCTTTCATCGACGCGGATTCTTCGGAAACGCTGTATCTTACCGACGACTTGTCCAAGGCGGAAATACTTGCCTTAATCGATAAAATCCCCGCGGAAACCGACAAAGATAAGGAAAAGGTAGCCTTGATGAAAAACTTTGCGAACACCTGGTTTAACGAATACGTCGGAAAATATATGCCAGAAGGCACCGACAAAGAAACCGCAAAAGTCAGGCTTATCGACCTTCTGGACTTCGCCGTCCGCGAAAAACTGAACAGCATTTCGCCGCTTTTGAACGGAAACGAAGAAATTAAAGCATATCTCGATCAGGTCAAACAAATTTCCTTTGCAAAGGCTAATCTCGAATCCGAAAACTATTCCCGCATCACGTTCAACATCAACGGCGGGGTGGAAGACGACGACGTGTTTGAACTTGTCAAAACCTTGAAATCGGGTGTGTCCGACTTTTACGAGGAAAGATATATCACCGGCGAAAGCGTCGTGTGCTATGAGATGAGCGAATACTTTATGAAAGACAACCTTATGGTGTGTCTGTTCACCGATTTGTTCATTCTGGTTATATTGCTTATAACGTTCAGGAATATTTCGCTTCCGATAATCCTTATTCTTGCGATTCAGGGCGGAATTTTCATCAACTTTGCGATTCCGTTCTTGTCAAAGACGTCGATTTCGTTCATCGGCTACCTAATAATAAGCGCGATACAGATGGGCGCGACAATCGACTACGCAATCGTACTTACCAACAGATACCGCGGCATAAGGAAAGATTTCACCGACCGCTATGACGCAATGGCTGCCGCAACAAACGCCGTGTTCCCGACAATTCTGACGTCGGGCGTCATTCTTACGGCAACCGGCTTCGTTATGAGCATGCTGTCGTCGGGTGTGGTGGCGCAACTCGGACTGTTGCTGGGCGTAGGCACGCTGACGTCGATAATCATCGTGTTGTTCGTCCTGCCGTCGCTTCTTCTGGTGACAGAGAAAGTCGTCGATAAAACCGACTTTTCAAAACTGTTCAGGAGAAAACAAAAAGCCGCCGTCGAAGAAGTTACGCTAAGCCCCGACTTCACGGAGCCTTCCGACAACGCCGTAAAGGCACAGAAAACCGAAAACGAACAAGGTTGATTTTGCTATCGTAAATGAGTTGACAAAAAAGATATTTCGCATTATCATTTTCATATCGATATAAAAGGGCGTATTATGAAAAACTTCGTCGAAAACAAGTTTTATTACTATTACTTTCAAAACAACGTTTCATTCTGCAAGGGACGCTGAAAGTCGACGCACTTTTTTTCAGGTAAGTTAGCGATTCCTTTGCGGAATCGCTTTTTTTATACGAAAAACCACGCCGATTTGCAATATATACGGAAAACGGCGCGAAATATGTGAAAAAACGATGGTTTTATAATCAAAATTGATTATAATGGAAAAGACAGAGGTTTATATGAAAGATATTTTGGACGCAAGGAACGAAATCAACGAAATCGACAAACAAATGGCGCAGCTGTTCCAGAAAAGAATGGAAGCCGTGAAAGACGTTGCCGTGTATAAAAAGGATAACGGTTTGTCCGTCCGCGACCTTTCCCGCGAGGCGGAAGTCGCAAAACGCAATTCAAAATTCGTCACGGACGAAAGTCTGAAACCGTATTACGTCGACTTCATCAGAAACACGATCGACGTGTCCTGTAAGTATCAGGAATCGCTGCTTCGGAATATGACCGTCGCGTACTGCGGCGTGGAGGGGGCGTTTGCACACATTGCCGCAAAGAAAATGTTTCCGACCGCGACGTATAAGCCCTGCGCGACTTTTTCGGAGGCGTACGAGGGAGTCGAAAATGGCGACTACGACTGCGCCGTGCTTCCGCTTGAAAACAGTTACGCCGGGGAAGTCGGCGAGGTTATGGATTTGACCTTTTCGGGCGATCTGCATATAAATCAGGTTATCGAAGTGCCGATCACGCACAATCTTCTGGCATTGCCCGGCGCAAGCGTCGACACGATAAAAACCGTCGTGAGCCATCCGCAGGCGCTCATGCAGTGCGCGGAGTTCATAAAGAAAAACAATTTTGAGGTCAAAGCGTACTCAAACACCGCGCTTGCCGCAAAGTTCGTCAAAGACAGCGGCGACAAAACGATTGCCGCGATTGCCTCCGACGAAACCGCAAACGTTTTCGGGCTCGATATCATTGAAAAAAGCGTCAACGACGTGAAAACCAACACGACGAGATTCGCCGCGTTTTCAAGGGTTGAAAATACGCCGTTTTGCCTTACGAAAAGAGAAAACGAAAACTTTATTCTGGTGTTCACGGTGCAGAACGAATCGGGCGCGCTCGCAAGCGCGTTGAACATAATCGGCGCACACAACTTCAATATGCGCGCGCTTCGTTCCCGTCCGATGAAAAACCTGAAATGGAATTACTATTTTTACATTGAGGCGGAAGGAAACGTCAATACGCAAAACGGAAAAGAACTTATGCAAGAGCTGTCCGCGCTTTGCGCCAAGCTGAAACTTGTCGGCAGCTACTTCTCGGACGAGGGATACGAAAAATGATTATACACGTAAATCTTGACGAAAAATACGACGTCATCGTCGAAAACGGCGCGCTTGACGACGTGGAAAAATACTTTAACCTTAACAGAAAGGTTCTGGTTCTTACCGACGACGGAGTGCCCGAAATGTACGCCGAAAAAGTCGCAAAAAAATGCGAAACCCCCGTTGTCGTGACACTTAAACACGGCGAAGAAAGCAAAAATTTCGACAACTTCAAACATATCCTTTCCGTTATGCTTGAAAACTCGTTTTCAAGGAAAGATTGCGTTGTGGCTGTCGGCGGCGGCGTTGTCGGGGATATCGGCGGATTCGCCGCGTCGTGTTATATGCGCGGCGTCGATTTTTACAACGTGCCGACAACCCTTTTGTCGATGGTGGACTCGTCAATCGGCGGGAAAACCGCAATCGACTTTATGGGAGTGAAAAACGTCGTCGGCTCATTTTATCAGCCGAAAGAGGTCGTGGTCGACCCTCGCGTTTTAAGCACGCTTGACGACAGACAATTTTACGCAGGGCTTGCGGAGTCGATAAAAATGGCGGCGACGTCGGACGCATCGCTTTTTGAGTTTATCGAAAACGCCGACGTGAAACGCGACGTGAAAGAAATCATCGAAAGGTCGATCCTCATCAAAAAATCCGTCGTGGAAAAGGACGAAAAAGAAGAGGGATTAAGAAAGGTTCTGAACTTTGGCCATACCGTCGGACACGCAATCGAAAGCGCGGAAAAGGGAAGGTTGTTGCACGGCGAATGCGTTGCGACGGGTATGCTGTACGCATGCTCCGACAGCGTAAAAACACGCCTTGAAAACCTTATGACAAAGTTTGGACTTCCTATAAAAACCGAAAAAACGGCGGCGCAACTTCTGCCGTACATCACGCACGACAAAAAAGCGAGCGGCGGAAAAATCTCGACGGTGTACGTCGACGAAATCGGAAGTTTCAAATTTATCGACCGCACCGCGGAAGAAATACTTTTAATATCGGAGAAAAAGAAATGAAAAACACGTTCGGAAACAGCATTTCGCTTACCGTATTCGGCGAAAGTCACGGCGAATGCGTCGGCGCGGTTATCGACGGACTCGCGGCGGGAATCGTCGTTGACGAAAACCAGATAAGGGAAGACCTTAAAAGGCGCGCTCCATCGATAAGCACGGACACCGCGCGCCGCGAAAACGACAATTTCAAAATAATGAGCGGCGTGAAGAGCGGCAGGACGACGGGCGCTCCGATTTGCGTGATTGTCCCAAACGAAAATACGAAAAGCGGCGACTACGATTACGGTATCGCGCGGCCGTCGCACGCCGATTACACGGCGTTTTGCAAATATCACGGATATGAAGATTACCGCGGCGGCGGACACTTCTCGGGGCGCGTAACGGCAGGGATAGTTGCTGCCGCTTCGATTGTAAAAAGCGCGCTGGAAAGCATCGGAATTAACATTGCGACGCACGTCATTGAATGTGCGAACGTGCAGGATAAGCCGTTTAACGACATCAAAAACGAGATATTAACCGTTAAATCCGCAACATTCCCCGTTATCGACACAGCACAAGGGAAGAAGATGCAGGAAGAAATCGAAAAAGCGAAAGCCGACGGCGACAGCGTCGGCGGCGTCACCGAAACCGCAATAATCGGACTGCCCGAAGGCGTCGGCGAGCCGTGGTTCGACAGTGTTGAAAGCATACTCTCGCACGCGCTGTTTTCAATCGGCGGGATTAAGGGCGTGGAATTCGGTAACGGCTTTGAAATGACAAAAATGAGAGGAAGCGCCGCAAACGACGCGTTCGCTTTGGAAAACGGAAAAGTCGTAACGATTACGAATAACAACGGCGGCGTAAACGGCGGCATCACCAACGGCATGCCCGTGATTTTCAAGTGCGCCGTAAAGCCCACGCCGTCCATTTACAAAACGCAGAAAACGATAAATTTTTTGAAAAACGAAGAAACCGAAATCAATATTCGCGGCAGACACGATCCCGCGATAATAAGAAGGATTTGTCCCGTTATCGACGCGGTCGCAGCGCTTGCCGTCGCCGATCTTCTGCAACAAAAATACGGCGCGGACGTCATGACAAAAGGTATCGGGAAATGAAATACGGGCTCATCGGAAAACCGCTCGGACACAGTTTCTCGCGCGAAATACACGCACTTATTGCGGACTACGATTATCGTCTTCTGGAAATCGACGAGGACGAGTTGCCGCGCTTTTTTCAAGAACGCGATTTTTCGGGCATAAACGTTACGATTCCTTACAAGCAGGCTGTGATTCCGTTTCTGGACGAAATATCCGACGAGGCGAAAAAAATCGGCGCGGTGAACACGATTGTCAAAAAGGAAGGGAAACTTTTCGGATTCAACACCGACTTTTTCGGTATGCGCGCGCTCATCAAAAGCACGGGGCTTGACCTTGAAAACAAAACCGTTCTGATACTCGGCACGGGCGGCACGTCGAAAACCGCCGTTGAGGTTTCAAAAAGCCTTGGGGCGAAAAAAATCGTGAAAGTGTCAAGAACGAAGTCTTCGGACACGGCGACATACGACGAAGCGTACGAAAAGTATTCGGGCGCGGACGTCATCATAAATACGACGCCTGTCGGAATGTTTCCAAATGCCGACAAAACGCCCGTCGACGTTAAAAAATTCAAAAATTTGCAGGGCGTTATCGACGCGGTTTACAACCCCCTTCGCACAAATTTCGTGCTTGACGCCGAAAGTATCGACGCGAAAGGGCGCGGCGGACTGTATATGCTTGTGGCGCAGGCTGTTTATGCGTCGGCGTTGTTTTTGGATAAAACCGCGGACGAGAGCGTCATCGACAAAACGTACGCCCGCATACTGAAAGAAAAGCGCAATATCGTGCTTTGCGGTATGCCGTCTTCCGGAAAAACGACCGTCGGGAAAGAAATTGCAAAAGTTTTTGGCAAAAAGTTTATTGACACCGACGACGTCGTGGTTGAAAAACGGAAGGAATCCATAAGCGATATTTTTGAAAAGTACGGCGAAGGGGAATTTCGGAAGGAAGAGCGGCTTGCAATCGAGGAATTGTCAAAAGAGAACGGACTTGTTATCGCAACGGGCGGCGGCGCGGTGCTGGACGAAAACAACGTACGCGCGCTCAGACGAAACGGCGTAATTCTGTTTCTGGACAGAAGCCTTGAAAACCTTGTCGCAACTGCCGACAGACCATTGTCCAAGGACAAGGAAAAACTCAAAAATCTTTTTGAAAAAAGATACGACGTTTATAAGTCGTGCGCGGACGCGGTAATCCCCGCAGACGGCGAAATCGCCGACGTAGTCGAAAAAATAAAAGGAGTTTTATTATGAAATTTCTTATTCTGAACGGACCGAATATCAATATGCTGGGCATAAGAGAGCCCGAAATTTACGGAGAAGAAACGTACGATGCCCTTGTCGAAAAGGTCAAAGAGCACGCGGAAGAAATCGGCGTGGAGGTCGAGTTTTTCCAGTCGAACCACGAAGGCGCGCTCATCGACGAAATCCAGCGCGCGTACTTTTCGCAAGTTGACGGCATCGTGTTCAATCCCGCGGGATATACGCATACGAGCATTGCGCTTGCCGACGCCGTGAAAGCCGTGTCGATACCCACCGTAGAGGTGCATATTTCGTTCGTCAGCGAAAGGGAAACGTACAGACAGATAAGTTTCGTCCGCGCGGTCGCAATCGACACCATCGAAGGGCAAGGGCTTAACGGTTACCTTATCGCGATGGACGCGCTCAAAAATCATCTTGTAAATAATGAAGGTTAAAATTCTGCCGTCAAAAACGTCGGGCGAAGTTTCGGCGCCGCCGTCAAAAAGTTTTGCTCACCGATATCTTATCGGCAGCGTTTTGTCGCGCGGAAAGTGCGTGATAAAAAATATTGCGGACAGCGACGATATTTCGGCAACGCTTTCGTGCATCGAACAACTTGGCGGAAGCGTAACGAAAGACGGAAATATCGTGACCGTTATTCCGACAAACGAAAAGCAAATCGAAAACGCGGTTTTCGACTGCAAAGAAAGCGGCAGTACGCTGAGGTTTTTTATCCCCGTAGTGCTTGCGACAGGCGCGAAAAACTGCACGTTTTCAGGGAGCGAAAGACTGCTTGCGCGCGGGATAAAAGAATACGAAAAACTTTTTGAAAACAGCGACGTAAAAATAAAATCCGACGAAAAATCAATCGAAGTAAACGGAAAACTAACGGCCGGGAATTACGAGATAAGCGGCGAGGTCAGCAGTCAATATACAACCGGAATGTTGTTTGCATTGTCGGTACTTGACGGCAAAAGCACGCTTAAAATCACGGGAAATGCCGAAAGCCGCGCTTACGTCGATATGACGATAAAAGTTTTGAAAGACTTCGGCGCGGACGTTGCGGAAACCGAAAAAAACTTTTTTGAAATCAACGGAAAAGGACGGCTTTCGCCCGGCGAATTTACAGTTGAAGGCGACTGGTCAAACGCCGCGTTTTTAATTGCGCTTTCCCGCCTTTTGGGGACAATAAGCGTTTCGGGGCTCAACGAAAACAGCGTGCAGGGCGACAGATTTTGCACTGCCGCATTTGACGCGCTGGACGGCGAAAACGCCGAAATCGACCTTAAAGACTGTCCCGACCTTGCGCCGATATTATTTTCTTACGCCGCATATAAAAACGGCGGAAAGTTCATAAACACAAGGCGGTTAAGGGTGAAAGAAAGCGACCGCGCAAACGTTATGGCGGAAGAACTGAAAAAATTCGGCGCAAATGTTAAAGTGTACGAAAACAGCGTTGAAATTGAAAAAACGCAACTTAAACCGCCGATTGTGCCGCTTTGCGGACACAACGACCACCGCATCGTAATGGCGCTTTCGGTGCTTGCGGCAGTGTTTGGCGCTGAAATCGACGGGGCGGAGGCAGTAAACAAAAGTTATCCCGATTTCTTCCGCGTCATAAAAAAAGCAGGAGTAAACGTATATGAAATTCGATAAAAACACAAAAATCCTGATCGTAGGGCTTGGGCTTATCGGCGGCAGTTACGCAAAGGCGTTGTCGGACGAAGGATACTTCGTCGGCGCAATCGACAAAAAGAAAAGTTCGGTCGAGTACGCGTTGAAAAACGGGCTTATACAGGTTGGCGAGACAAGCGTGAAAAAAGATTTCGTAAAAGACTTTGACCTTATCGTTTTTGCGCTGTATCCGCACGATTTCATAAACTGGATCAAGGAATATCAATCATCAATAAAGTCGGGAGCGCTTATCACCGACGTTACCGGTGTGAAGTCGTTCGTCGTCGAAAACGTGCAGAAAATTCTTCGTGGCGACTTGGAATTCGTGGGGGCGCATCCGATGGCAGGCAAAGAAGTCAGCGGCGTCGAAAACGCCGATCCGAAAATCTTCGTCGGGGCAAATTACATCGTGACGCCCACGAAAAAGAATACAGACGAAAACGTGCAGGCGGTGAAAGATCTTGGCCGCGCGCTCGGTTTTGAAAGGATATCGTCGCTTTCGCCCGAAGAGCACGACGAAACGGTGGGGTTTTTGTCGCATCTGACGCATTGCATCGCCGTATCGCTGATGGTATCCAAAAAGTCGCACCATCTTGCCGAATACACGGGCGATTCCTTCCGCGACCTTACCCGCATCGCAAAAATCAACGACGAAATGTGGAGCGAACTTTTCCTTGCAAACAAGGACGAACTCTTAAAACAAATGGACCTGTTTGAAGAAAAATTCAACCAACTGAAAGAAGATATTAAAAACGATAATCGTGAAAAAATAAGAGAAACGCTGCGCGAATCCACGGCGCGCCGCAAAGTGTTTGACAAAGACGCAAAGGAGACAAAATAATGAATCTCGAATTCAAAAGAAAACTGCCGACGTTGCAGGAAATCAAGGCGATGTATCCGCTTGACGACGCGCTTGCGGCGCACAAAAAAGATACCGACGCCACACTCAAAAACATTTTTTCGGGGAAGGATAACCGCCTGCTTCTGGTAATCGGGCCGTGTTCCGCCGACAGAGAGGACGCCGTTCTCGACTATATTTCAAGGCTTAGCCGCGTGCAGGAAAAGGTCGCCGACAAAATCGTCATCGTGCCGCGCATTTATACCAACAAACCGCGCACGACCGGTGACGGCTACAAGGGAATGCTGCACCAGCCCGATCCCAACGCCGACGAAAATATGCTGAAAGGGCTGATCGCCATAAGGAAATTGCACATAAAGGCACTTAACGAAACGGGATTTTCCTGTGCGGACGAAATGCTTTATCCCGAAAACCATCTGTATCTGTCCGACGTGTTGTCGTACGTTGCGGTCGGCGCAAGGTCGGTCGAAAATCAATTCCACAGGCTCACGGCAAGCGGGCTCGATATACCCGTCGGCATGAAAAACCCGACAAGCGGCGATTTGTCGGTCATGATGAATTCGATACGCGCGGCGCAGCACCCGCATACGTTCGTGTATTCGGGGTGGGAAGTGAACAGCGCGGGAAATACGCTCGCGCACGCGATTCTGCGCGGTTCGGTGGATAAAAACGGACAGGCAATCCCGAATTACCATTACGAAGACCTTATCAAACTTTGCGATCTGTACGCGAAAAGCGGGCTTGAAAATCCCGCCGTCATCGTCGATACCAACCACTCGAATTCGGCAAAAAAATTCGACGAGCAACCGCGCATCGCAAAAGAAGTGTTGCACTGCACGCGTTATTCCAAAGATATCGGAAAAATGGTGAAAGGGCTGATGATCGAATCATATATCGAAGACGGCTCGCAACCGTCGGACGGCAAAATTTACGGGAAATCCATCACCGACGCATGCCTCGGATGGGACAAAACCGAAAGGCTCATTTACGATATTGCGGATTTAAGATAAAAAAAATAAACGATAAAGTCATTCTTCGTCAAAAAAACGAAAAATAAAAGCGCGGACAAAACGTCCGCGCTTTGTATTATACAACCGTATTAAAAGAATCTTGCGACAAGGTCTTTGGAGTATTGCACCGTTTCTTCCATATCGCCGAAGCTCATGATTTCGCCGGCATAATAGGTGTTGAGCTGACCTTGCATACTTTCGACTTTTTCGTACCAGCCGTCGGCGTAGTCTTTCTCAAACACGTGGGGGAAGTAATACCACTTTCTCTCATAGACGCATTTGTCGATGTCGATGCCGCAAAGTTTCATATCGTCCCAAGCCATCTTTTTCGCTTCTTCGTAGGTTTTGAGTTCCTTACCCTTGTAGTTGCGCAGGACGTAAGTTGTAAGAACCTGATTGGGTTCGTCCTTCCATCTGTGATAGAACACCATAAGGTGACCGAGTCTTTCGGGAACCATGTTGTCGAAGAGATAGCCCGACATATCGGGGTAATAAGTGCCTTTCTTGCAGGTGATTGCGGTGACGTCGTAGCGTTCGTAATCGATTTTTGCGAAAAGCGCTTTTTCCTGTTCGGTCGCGTCGAAGTAGGAAGGCAGATATTGCAGGGGAGCGGTGACGATGATTTTGTCGTATTCTTCCATTTCGTCGCCGATATAAACCTGAACTTTGCCGTTTTCACGCGTAACTTTCGTGATGTTGACGTTGAGGCGGGCAGGGTGTTGCAGTTTCTCGTTGACCGCTTCGTAAATGCTTTGCGTGCCGTCTTTCCACGTCCACAAATCTTTGTTTACGAAGTACATTGCGGTTGCGAAGTCAAGGTATTTCAAGACGTATGCCGCGGGGATTTCGTCAAAGAAACCGTATCCGAACGCGGTGTAAGGCCCGATCCAGATTTTCTGCGCAAGTTCAACCTTGTTGAGTTTGCAGAAATCCTTGAAATTCATGCACAAATCTTTGAGGTTGGGGTTTTCGCCGACAACGTGTTCGCCGGTGACCGGATCGTACCCGTCGTATTTACCCTCGGAAATTCCCTTGTGACCGGTGTATTGATATCCCTTGTACTTGGTCGCAAGAAGCGTGCCGAGTTTTTTGACCTGTGATTTCATCTTCAAAAGATGCGGGATAAGCAGGGGGTTTTTCTTCGGATTGAACGGATCGTACGGTTTGCCGTTCATTTTGCGATACGCACGTTCGAGTTTCGGTCCGTTGTGATCGACGCCGCCGAATAATTCAAGCTCATGCACGGCGTAATACGTCGGGCAACCCATAATCGCGCCCATTTCAAATCGCTTTCCGTCATGATACGGAGAGTGGCATTTTCCGCCGACGTGGTCTTCTTTTTCAAGAATCGAATAATTGGTATAACCGTTCTTTTCAAGATGAACTGCCGCGCTTAATCCCGCGGGACCGGCGCCGATGATACAAATCTTTTCATTCTTTGCCATAATAATCTCCTTGAACTAAGTAAGTCTTGCGACCTACAAATTATTTTTCTTATAAAACAATTATACCACCTATTTTTACAATGTAAATACTTTTGTTAAAATTTTGACGAAAAATATCGAAAAGTTGCGTTTAAGTATTCACAACGTAATTTCGGCGTGGTATAATGAGATTGTTTTAAGAGGTGAAAAAATGAAATTTACGTCTTTTGTTCAACTTTTACACAGCGGTGCGACGAATTATCCCGACAACGTTGCGCTCTTGTACGACGAGGGCGGAACGACGGTCAAAAAAACGTACGCGCAGTTATACGCCGACGTCAAAGACCGCGTCCGCGCGCTTGAAAGCATGAAAGAAACCTGCGTGGGTATTCTCGAAGCGCCGTCGGAAAAATGGCTTGTCGATATGTTCGCGTGCGTGATTGCCGGAAAGCAAACGGTGCTACTCGACGCGATGTCGGACGCCGCGACGCTCCAAAAATGCGTTCTCGCAACCGACGTCGAAACTATTCTCACCGACAACCTGACCGCGCCGTATGCGACCGCTTTGACGTTTTGCCCGCATACGCTGAACAGGACGGACGGAGAAGGCGATATATTGTTTTTCACGTCGGGCACTACGGAGTCCTCAAAAGCGGTGGTGCTGACCTCGAAATCCCTTTGCGCCAGCGCCTGGAACGGACAGGAAAGATGCCCGTGCAACGAAAACGACAATCTGCTTTGCGTGCTTCCGCTCACTCACGTGTTCGGGTTCGTATGTTCGATGCTGTGGCCGTTGTCGCAGGGCGCGTGCGTGTCGTTGACAAGGGGGCTTCGTTATCTCCCGTTCGACGCGAAATATTTCAATCCGACGATTATATCCGTCGTGCCGTCCGTGTTGAAATTCCTTTTGAACTTCAACGCGCTTAACGATAATTTGCGTATTGTGCTTGTCGGCGCGGGCCCCGCAAGCGAGCAGGTGCTGGACGCCGTGAAAGCAAAGGGCGTCGAAATCCGCTTTGGTTACGGGCTGACCGAAACGTCAAGCGGCGTTGCCATAAGCACGGGCGAAAATCCGTTTGCGATGACGCCGTGTCCCGACGACGAAATCACGCTTTCGGGCGACGGCGAAATATTGATAAAATGCCCCGAATGTATTATGAAAGGGTATTATAAAAACAAAACCGCAACCGACGAAGTGCTGATAAACGGCGTGTTCCATACGGGCGATCTCGGCAAATTCGACAAAGACGGCAACCTTTATATCACGGGCAGAAAAAAAGATATCCTCGTCCTTGAAAACGGCACGAAAATTTATCTTGCCGAGTGGGAGGCGGAACTTCAAAAAGCCTTGAATATCGACGATATCGCGCTCGCGCAAAAAAACGGCGCCGTGACGTTGTTCGTCGGCGACAAGGACGGCAATATCGACAAGGACGACGTGAAAAACAAAGTAAACGAATTCAACAAAACAAAATCTTTCGACCGACAAATCGGGGACGTCTGCATCATGCCGCACGCCCTTGAAAGGACGGCGACGGGCAAAATAAAACGCTGGGCTTTATAACGACGTATTCTACACAAAGGAGTATAAAAATGCAAGTCACAAAACAAGAAATTCAGGACAACCTTACAAAGTTGGTGAAACAATACGTTCCTTCTCTTCAAAACGAAGAAATTACGCGCGAAACCCCCATCAATTCAAAGGGGTACGAATCGCTCAATTACATATATATCGTATGCACGCTTGAAAGCGACTACAACGTAAAAATTCCCGATAAGGTGTGGATGAAACTACGCAGCGTCGGCGAAGTCGTGGACGTAGTTTACGATATGGCAACGAAAAAATAATTTTGCGGAATTTTGCAAAACAGCCGCTTAATCATACCAAAAATATGGATAAAGTCAACGATTTAATATATACGGTCCGCAAGAAGATGCTTGCCGACGACGTTACGATGTTTCGGAAATTGCGCCCGTCGGTGCTTTTAAGGCTAATTCAGGAAATATCCATCGCACACACCGAAGCACTTGGCGCAGGCAGGGCGAAAACGCTTGACAAAGGCGTTTTGTGGGTTGTCGCAAGAATGAAAATCGAAATAAGCAGGCTCCCTTCTTACGACGAAACCGTTACCCTTGAAAGCTTTGCGGGCAAGACTTTGCGCGTGCTTTTTCCGCGGTATTACGAAATGCTGGACGAAAGCGGAAATACGCTTGTCAAAGCAAGCGCGGTATGGCTCCTGATGGACGAAAAAACAAGGCATATGGCGTTCCCCGAAGAGTATGGCGTTGAGATCCCGTCCCTTGAAAAAGATATCGGGATTTCTCTTCCGTGCGGCGTTTCGCCGGGCACTCAGAAAAACAAGAAAAATTTCGTGGCGTCATACAGCAGGGTTGACATCAACGGACATATGAACAACAGCAAATACGTCGACGAAGCCGAAGACTTGCTCGGCGCGGAATACCTTGAAACTCACGAAATGAAGTCGCTTGAAATCGAGTTCAAGTCCGAGATAAAATACGGCGCGCACGTACGTTTGGAATACACGATAAACGGTGACGAACTTACCATGGCGGGATACGTGAGAAAACGCCCGTGTTTTGCGCTCACGGCAAAGTTTGCGTGCACGGAACAGAAGTAAATTATTTTTGTGATTTTCAAGTACGCGATATTAAAAATATTTGACGATATCGCGCGATTATGATAAAATGCAGGCAAATAAGGGAGTAATCGGCACCCTTCACCCGGGGTGTAATAAAGCCGCTAACACGAGCGCAAACTCCGGTTTTATTTGAAATGATGAGACTTATCCGTAAGGATAGGTCTTTTTTATTTTCCGAAAGCCGGAACAAAACGATATCGACCTTACGAAAAATAAAAAACGTTACAAACAAAATTTTTAACGATAGATACAGGAGTTTTTATGAAACACTATCTTGAAAACATCGACGAAGTTTGTCGGGACGTGAAAACGGGCGTCGACGGCATAACTTCGCAAGAGGCGGAATCTCGTCTTGAATCAAACGGCAAAAACAAACTTGCCGAGGGTAAAAAAGAGCCGATTATTCTGCGTTTGTTAAAGCAGTTTATCGAGCCGATGACGCTGATACTCATCGTTGCCGCGATAATTTCGGGTATTCTGACTGCGGTCAACAATTCTTCCGGCGGCAAAAAAGAGTTTCCGTCCGACGTCATCATAATAATGGCGGTCGTCATCATCAACGCGGTTCTCGGCGTCGTGCAGGAGAGCAAGGCGGAAAAAGCCATCGACGCGTTGCAAAAAATAGCCGCCGCCACCTCAAAGGTCATAAGGGACGGAAAACTCGTCGTCGTAAAAAGCGAAGACCTGGTCGTTGGCGACGTTATCGTCCTTGAAGCGGGCGACGCGGTTCCGGCGGACGCGCGAATTATCGAGTGCGCGAGTATGAAAGCCGAAGAAGCCGCGCTCACCGGCGAGTCCGTTCCCGTGCTTAAAACGTCGGACGCCATAAGCGCACAAAGCGGGGAAGTACCTCTCGGCGACAGGAAAAACATGGTATTTATGGGCAGCACCGTCGTTTACGGCAGAGGCAAGGCGGTTGTCGTCGCAACGGGTATGGACACCGAAATGGGTAAAATCGCGACCGCGCTCACTCAGGCGAAGGAAAGCAAAACGCCCCTTCAACAAAAACTTTCGCAACTCAGCAAAGTGCTTACGTATCTCGTAATCGGCATTTGCGCGGTGATTTTTGCGGTCAGTATGATTCGCGCCGCCGCCACAGGAACGCTTAAAGCGAACACTGCCGCGACGATACTCGACACGTTTATGGTTGCGGTATCACTTGCCGTTGCGGCAATTCCGGAAGGTCTTGCGACGGTTGTAACGATCGTGCTTTCAATAGGCGTAACCAACATGTCAAAGCGCAACGCGATAATAAGAAAACTCACCGCTGTCGAAACGCTCGGCTGCACGCAAATCATCTGCACGGACAAAACGGGCACGCTTACTCAAAATAAAATGACGGTTGTCGACCATTACGGCAGCGACGAAAATCTGCTTGCAAACGCAATGTCGCTTTGCTCTGACGCCGAGTTCGACAAGGAAAAAGGAGAGGCAGTCGGAGAACCTACCGAGTGCGCGCTTGTCAATTACGCGGCGACGCTCGGACTCGATAAAAACAATCAAAAAGAGATTTATCCCCGCATAGGCGAAATACCGTTCGATTCCATGCGTAAGATGATGACCACCGTACATAAGGACGAAAACGGCAATATTCTGCAATTCACGAAAGGCGCGCCCGACGAAATTGTCAAACGTTGTTCGTTTTATCTCAAAGACGGAAAAGCGGTTAAAATGGACGAAGGGAAACGCGATGAAATTCTCGCCGCAAACAAAGAGATGGCGGACAGGGCGCTTCGCGTGCTTGCAGTCGCTCAAAAACGTCTTGATTCTGAAAAAAGCGAATATACCACCGAAAACGACGAAAAAGATATGTGTTTCGTGGGGCTTGTGGGTATGATAGATCCCGTTCGTCCCGAGGTCAAGCCTGCAATCGACGAGTGTAAAAAAGCGGGTATTCGTCCCGTTATGATCACGGGCGACCATAAGGATACAGCGGTTGCCATCGCAATGCAACTTGGGATTATCACCGATCCGTCGCAGGCAATCACGGGCGCGGACCTTGACAAAATCAGCGACGAAGATTTCGCAAACGACGTGGAAAAATATTCGGTTTACGCCCGCGTGCAGCCCGAACACAAAACAAGAATCGTCAACGCCTGGCGCGCAAAAGGATACATAACCGCAATGACCGGCGACGGCGTCAACGACGCTCCGTCAATCAAAAACGCCGACATCGGTGTGGGTATGGGCATCACGGGCACCGACGTCACAAAGAACGTCGCGGATATGATACTCACCGACGACAACTTCGCGACAATCGTTTCGGCAGTGGGCGAGGGAAGACGTATTTATGACAATATCCGCAAATCCATTCAGTTCTTGCTGGCGTCCAATCTTTCGGAAGTGCTGTCCATTTTCATCGCGACGCTTGCCGGGTTCACCATATTTAAGCCCGCGCATCTGCTTTGGATAAATCTCATTACGGATTGCTTCCCGGCGCTTTCGCTCGGTATGGAATCCGCAGAAAGCGACGTTATGAGCCGTCCGCCCAGAAACAGCAAAGACGGCGTCTTCGCAAACGGTATGGGCTTTGCAATCGGATATCAGGGCATACTTATCACCCTGATTACAATCGCGTCCTATTTCATCGGCGCGGAGGCCCTTGCGAAAATGCACCACGCGGAAGCAATCGCAAACGGCGCGTACAGCGCGGAAATGCTCGGCTCGTCAATGGCGTTTCTGACGCTTTCGATGGCGGAAATCTTCCATGCGTTTAATATGCGCTCTTTGCACGGCTCGGTTTTCAAAATCAAAAAGCGCAATTGGTGGCTCTGGGGAGCGGGCATACTCTCGTTGTTGCTCACAACCCTCGTCGTTGAGGTCAGACCGCTTGCGGACGCCTTCGACCTTGCAAAACTCGACGGGACGGAATACGCCATTGCCATCGCGCTCGCATTTTCCATTATTCCGATGGTAGAGTTGGTTAAGGCAATCGCACGCGCCGTCCGCAAAAAGAAAGGGATTGTCCTTTCCGCATAATCGACATCCAAAAACAGAATAATATCCAAAGTCGTTCCGGAACAAATAATATTTGTGTCAAAGCTTGTGTCAAAGGGTGATTTTGGGTGACAAAAGAAGAAGTCCGATGAGCCTGTAACCCGGTGTTCATCGGACTTCCACGTTGGTGGAGATGAGGGGGGCCGTAGCAAACAACGTTTGCGTAATAGCGAAGCAACGTCGCACACTGCACTTTTGAAATCACATTATTGCAAACAATAATGCTCACTCTTTTGCTTGTGTGCTCCTTTTCCCCAAAAGTAGTACAAAAGTATCTTTTGGGGTTCCCTGAATATCGCAAAAGCGATCGTCTACGCTCAACGATTTGTTGCAAGCAACAATGCTACGCATTCGTGCGACAAATCGCACAATCGTTGGCTATGTCCGCTGCGCTCGATTTCCGCAAATGCAAGCGCTTGCTTCTCTCTTCGCTTGCGGTCAGCCCGAAGGGGTTCACGCCGCAGGCGGCACGGCATCGCCGCGCAGAGCCCCCGAAAAGAAAAAGAACCCGATAAAATCAGGTTCGTTTTTTTCATCTGTGGTGGAGATGAGGGGGGTCGAACCCCTTACCTCTTGAATGCCATTCAAGCGCTCTACCAGTTGAGCTACACCCCCAAGGCGGATAACAAACGTAAATATACTATTTTTACGTCGTTTTGTCAACTGCATTTGAACAAGTGGGTGAAATGTTTCGGAACAAATTTTTTTGTGTATTTGATACATTCGCGATTCGCGCGTGCACGCGTTGCGCGCACTTAATTTAAGATAAGCATTGTTTAGTTCTAATTATTTATATTTTGTATACGGATATTTATTACATCCGTAAAGTTTTTTATGCATAAAAATATGCGATTATGCCAAAATCGTGCATAAAATTCAAAAAAATAATCCATATTAGTTTTGATTTCTAAATCGCACGCTAATTAAAAGTAGCGTAATGTATAATTTCAATAACTATTTTATCAAAGTAGTGCTTTAATTGACTAAATTTTTTAGGAGGTAACAAAATGAAGCAAAAGAAATTACTTATGCTCATCGCGATGGTACTTGTCGTAGTGCTTTGCGCCTCTGTCCTTACTGCTTGCAAGAAGGATAAGGGCAATGACGACGAAAATGTAACAAAGCCCGGCACAGGTTGGGAAGACCCCAAAATGTACACCATGCGTGAGTACACTTCTCAAATGCCGAGTCAGTGGTGCACGATTTTGTCAAGTGACAACGTCAACAACGAGATGGAATCTTATTTCACGAGTGCATTCTATGAGTTCAACTACAAATTCGATGCAAACGGCAAGATCGTTCCCGGCGCATACACCGTTGAATACTCTGCGGCAACTAAACTTGAAGACGTAACGAAAAAATATGCAGGTCAATATGGTCTTGCTGCCGACGCTGAAAAAGGTCAGGCTTTTGCAATGACGCTTCGCAACGATCTTACATGGGATGACGGCACGCCTATCAAAGCTGCTGACTTCGTTTACTCGATGAGCCAACAACTTTCGCCGAAATACCTTTTTGCAACCGCGTCCAACTACTATTCGGGTAACTACGTCATTCATAATGCTCAAAACTACGTTAAACAAGGTCAAAAAGGCTGGTTTGACAATGGCAATATGAATCTTGCATATTCGGACCTTGCTCTTGGTGCAGATGGAAAGTACACGCTCAAAGGCAATGAATGCACTATTGCATTGAAAAAACCGTTGGTGTGGTTACGAGGCGATACCCTTGATTTTTGTGTGACGGATACTCCTCAATATTTTGATACCGAAGCATATGCAAGCCTTCTTGCACTTGCCAATGAAAACGGCGACGTTGCGGTGACCGCTGAGTCTTTGGCACTTCTCACAACGGTTATCACTGCAAAAGCAGCTTGGGGCGAAACCAAAGAAAATACAGTTGGTTATATGTACGTCAATTATGAATATCCTGCAATGGACTTCTCCGAAGTCGGTTATTTCGTTGGCGACAACGAGTATGAACTCGTTATGGTCATTGACGGAACTTTGAATCCGCTCGATGCAGAAGGCAATCTGACTTATGAGGCAGGTTACTATTTCAGCAGTTGGCCCCTTGTCAAGAAAGATTTGTGGGAAAGATGCGAAGACCAAAGCAAAACTCCGTATGCCAACAGCTACTGCACGACACAGGAAAAGAGCGCAAGCTGGGGTCCCTACAAACTCACGAATTATCAGGATCAAAAAACCTATACCGTTTCGCGTAATGACAAATGGTTTGGATATGGTCTTCCGCAATATGCGAACCAATATCAAACAGACGCTATCGTAACGGAAAAGATCGAAGAGTGGGATACCGCATGGCTTGCTTTCCAAAAGGGTAACCTTGACGGCATCGGTATGGACGTTAAGATTGCTGCGGATTACAGAACGTCGAAGCGTGCTTATTTCACGCCGGAAACCTATACTTTCGACCTTAACATTCAATCGAATGCAACCAGCAAAACCGATAAGAGAAACAACCTGCTTCTTAACTATGCAGATTTCAGAAAAGCAATTTCGCTTTCTCTTGATCGTGACGATTACTGCGCAAAGAACAATCCGAGCTCGCAAGCTGCACTTGGACTGCTCAACAGCATGTACTACAATGACGTAGAAAACGGCAAAGTGTATCGTGATAGCATCCAGGCAAAAGAAGCTATTCTCAATGCGTATGGCGCAACAAAGAATGCGGATGGTTCCTGGAAAGTCGGCGAAACCACTTACACGGACATCGAAGATGCTCTTGACGCAACGACCGGTTACAACCTTACGCTTGCTCGTCAGCTTGTTGAGAACGCAGTAGCACAAGCGAAGAAGGACGGCAAATATAGCGATGGCGATGAAATTATTTTAACATACGGCATTGAAACGCAAACCGCTAATACCGATAGGGTTAAAAACTGGTTCCAGGCTGCATTTGACAATATGACCAAAGGCACTTCAATCGAAGGAAAAGTTAAGATCGAATACTTTATGTTTTCTAGTGCGACATGGTCCAAACAATTTGAAGACGGCGAATACGATCTGTGCTTCAGCGCATGGGGCAACGCTCCGTTCAACCCTGCGTATCTCCTTTGCGAAACTCAAATAAGCGAAGACAACAGATATGCTAAAAAGTGGGATCCGAAGACTGTCAGCGTTACGGTCAAGGCAACGCCCGATGCAGACCACAAAGACGGCATTTATACCTACAACCTTGAACAATGGAGACTTATTCTTCAAGGCAAAGACGGTTGCCCGGTCAACTTCAAGAACTTCCCGATGGAAGATCAACTCACCGCGCTTGGCGCAGTCGAAACTGCAATCCTGAAAGAGTATTATTCCATTCCTGTTTTCAGCAGATATTCTGCAAGCTTGATGGGATATAAGGTCGATTACGTATCCTATGAATACAACACCTTTATGGGATATGGCGGAATCCGTTATATGACATTCAATTATGACGACACCGCATGGGCTGAATTTGTAGCTTCAAACAACAATATTCTGAACTACAAATAAAAACTAAATTGTTGTGAAACAATAAGTCTTTAACAATCCGGAGTTGAGGGCAATGCATATTGTCCTCACTTCGCATTGTTTAAGGATAATTACATATAAGAGGATTTCTTATGTATATGTTCAAATACATACTCAAACGTATCGGACTAATGCTGTTCACTTTTTCGGTGATTATGCTTATCTGTTTCGTTTTGATAAAATCCCTTCCTATACCGCTTAATGACGGCTTAGGAAAGGACAAAGAATTGCTTGAAGCAAATTTACGCGCAAGGGGATATTACGACCCGATTATGGTTCAGTTGGGACGTTATTTAGAGCGTATTTTTACAAAAGGCGACTTCGGCATTGGTACGACAATGTCCGGGTTTATAAACAAACCGGTGTGGGATTCGTTTATAAAAAGTATGCCACCCACAATACTTATAAATGTTTATTCGTCTATTATCGGTGTACCGATCGGTCTGGCGCTTGGAATTTTTGCCGCGCTGAAAAAGAATAAGTGGCAAGATCAGATTATTTCCACAGGCGTTATGGTGCTTATTTCGGTGCCATCGATTGTTTATGCTTTTTTAATTCAGTATTTTCTGTGCTTTAAGGCGAATCTATTCCCGCTAACGATGGCAAGTGGAACTAATTATTTAACATGGAAAATGTTTCACAGTATGATGCCGGCGGTGCTTGCACTGTGTCTGGGTTCGATTGCGGGGTATGCTCGTTATACTCGCGCGGAACTTACCGAAGTTCTGACAAACGAGTTCATGTTGCTTGCAAGGACAAAAGGTCTTACGAAAGGGCAGGCGATTGTGCGCCATGCGTTAAGAAATGCAATGGTGCCGATTTTCCCGATGATTTTGGGCGAATTTATTTCCGTTCTTAGCGGGTCGCTTATCATTGAAAAGTTCTTCTCGATACCAGGCGTCGGCAGCTTATATTTGAACTCAATTAATGCACTCGACTATGACTTCTTTATGTTGCTTTCGGGCTTTTACACTTTGGTTGGTCTTCTTGCAGGTATCATTGTCGATATCAGCTATGGCTTGATCGATCCGAGAATCAGAATGGGGGCGAAGTAATATGGAAGATATCTATAAAAATATACCCGCAGAAAAATTCCAGTTTGTTGAAAAACAAGACTTGGTTCACGAAAAGGTGCTTGAAACAAAACCTCGCAGTTTCCTTGCGGACGCGTTTTCGCGGTTTTGCAAAAATAAGGGCTCAATCGTAGGAGCGGTCATTATTTTAGTTTTGGTTTTGTATGCAATTTTAGGCACGGTTTTCTCACAGTATTCTGTTTCCCACAGAGATACGTATTTCCGTTACACACGTCCGCGTAGCGAACTGTTTGCAAAAACGAATTTCTGGGACGGATGCGAGAAAAAGACATTGTCCAGGGCAACGTTTTATTACTATTACTATATGGGAGAAGAAACGGGGCATTATGCAATCAAAAATCAAGAATTCACTGAAAACGGAGAATTCTATGACTTCCGTCTGGATTCGTATCAAAAAACTGGATGCGTTTATCTGAAAATGTCAAAAGAAGAATATGAAACTCTTCAACAATATCAAAACGAAACGGGGAAACAAGTAATATATCCTGCGCTCAGACTCTCGATGAAGAGAATGGTTGACACTTATCAAATTAAGACGAAAGGAAACGTTTCCGTTGATACAGCCGCGAATTATTACTACAAATTTAATGAAAACACGATGGAGCCGGTGTTTAACGCAAAAGGCGAAATCGTGCCGGATTACAAAACGCACACGGTCGGTCAAGTTTCGAATGACAATTACAAATCATTGCGTATTGCGGGCGACGGCGAAAACGGCATAGAATACGAATACGCGCGTCCAAACGACGCAGGCTATGAGGTGCGTGTAAACTATTACGAATATTATATTTTCAATCACTCGTACGTGCTTAAAGACGGCATAGAAAAACCGTCGTTCCTGTTTGGCGCAAACGAAGAAGGTCAGGACATTTTCACGTGTCTTGCCGCGGGCGCGTTATTCTCGTTCGGTTTCGCAATAGCTGTTGCGCTTGTCAACCTTATAGTCGGCGCAATTTACGGCGCGATCGAGGGCTATTACGGCGGCAAAGTCGACTTGGTCATGGAAAGATTTTCGGATATTTTGTCCGCAGTGCCGATGATGATTGTCGTTACTTTGCTTAAACTGCATATGGGCACTTCCGGCGCTGTTCTTGTTTTGTTCATTTCCTTCTTCCTGACAGGCTGGATAGGAATGGCTTCTACAACAAGAATGCAGTTTTATCGTTATAAAAATCAGGAATATGTTCTTGCAGCCCGCACGCTCGGCGCAAGCGACGCAAGGATTATAGTGAAACACATCTTCCCGAATGCCGTCGGCACACTCGTTACAAGTTGCGCGTTGGTGATCCCGTCGATGATTTATTCGGAAGTCAATCTGAGCTATCTCGGAATTATCAGCTTAACGTCTGGCAATCTTACAAGCGTCGGCACGCTTCTTTCAAGCGGCCAGAGCGCATTGTTAACCGCGCCGCACGTTGCTCTTATGCCGTCACTGTTCCTTGCATTATTATTGTTGAGTTTCAACTTGTTCGGCAACGGACTTCGCGACGCGTTCAACCCGTCGCTCAGAGGATCGGAGGAATGATATGGAAAAGAAACTTGAAGTTAAAAATCTGAGAATTTCGTTCCGTACCGACGCGGGCAAAGTTCAGGCAGTACGCGGCATCGACTTCGATTTGTACAAGGGAGAAACCTTGGCAATCGTCGGCGAGTCGGGCAGCGGCAAATCCGTCACGAACAAAGCAATAATCGGTATCTCCGCCCCCAACGCCATTGTCGAAAGCGGCGAGATTATCTATGACGGCATGGATCTTTTGCAGATCAACGAGGAAGAGTTCCATAAACTTCGCGGCGACAAAATCGCAATGATTTTCCAGGATCCGCTGTCGGCACTCGACCCCATCAACCGCATCGGTATGCAGCTTACCGAAGCGATGATTCTGAAAAACCGCGCCAACCGCAGAGAGTCGAGGAAAGCGTTCAACACCCGCATGAAACTGCTGTGCGCCGCCATGAACGACGCAATGGGCGTTGACGAAAAGTCCCCGCGCGGCGTCGAAAACGCAAAACTCTGCAAGGATTTCGATACGTTTGAGTGCTTGCACCTTAAACTCGAAGGCGCATATAACGTCGCATACGAAAACGCCGAAAACGGCTTGGAAAGCGCGGACGACTTGCTTTTCCATATCGAAAAGAACGCCGTGTCCGAATTTGCCCGTTCCGTGCGCGAAATCGTTGCAAACGCCGAAAAATCGGTCAACGAATACGTTTCGGACAGCGATATCGTCGAATTCGCAAAAGCGTTCAGAATCGAGGCGGACAACGTAAGAAAAACAAGGGGCAAAGAAAAAGATTATTCAAAAGTCGTCGCTCCGCTTACCGCGCTTCGCGATAAGTTTAAGGAAGCGGTCGATAAGAAAATGCCCAACTTCTTTGCGTTTGCGTACTATAAAACGTTCGGCCACAACGAAATGCTCCCCGACGGCGATATCGACGAATTGAACGCGTTTTTGAGAAAATACCTTGACGATAACTTTATGCTTTCGTTCATCGAAGACGTCAAGAAAGGCGTCGTTTATTCGTTTGAAAAATCGATCGAGAAGAAAAAGGACGTCATAGAACTCATCAGGGCGAACCGCGCGGTGTACGTCGAGGGCGAACCCGATAAAAAACTTTATAAAGCCACCGCAAAAGTGCTTTCGGAAGCCGTGAAAGACTCAATCGATAAACTCGCTATCATAAAAGACAGCACCGCTTATACCTTCGAGCCGAGCCTTTACCGCGCAATTGACACATATTTTTCGGCAATCCCCAACAACGTTAAAGAACAAAAACGTTACGATAAGGAGTCGAAAAAGATCGATAAAATCACCGCTCGCGGAAAAACCCCGGATTATAAGGTTGTCCCTGCAAAAATCATTGATCTGGACCTTGCAAGGCAAAATATCGTCGCGATTCTGGACAAGATCGTCGAAAGCTACGAAAGAGCAATCGCAACTGCCGAAAACTTCGACGCCGAAAAGGAAACCATTGCAACCATCGATTTCTTGAAAGAAAAAGCACAGGCTGTCGCGTATCGCGTCACCAGAATGGTTGCGAAAAACAAGGCGTTGAAATTGATGGAAGAAGTCGGCATTCCCGAGCCGAGAAAGAGATATCGTCAATATCCGTTCCAGTTCTCGGGCGGTATGCGTCAGCGTATAGTTATCGCAATCGCTCTTGCGGCAAACCCCGACATCCTTATCTGCGACGAACCTACGACCGCGTTGGACGTTACGATTCAGGCGCAGATACTCGAACTTATCAATAAACTTAAAAAGGAAAGAAACCTTTCCATTATCTTTATTACGCACGATCTCGGCGTCGTTGCGAATATGGCGGACAGAATCGCCGTCATGTATGCCGGCAAAATCGTCGAAACGGGCACAGCGGAAGATATTTTCTATTCGCCGGCGCACCCGTATACCTGGGCGTTGCTGTCTTCGATGCCCGACCTTGATACAGATGAAAAACTTGAAGCGATTCCCGGCACCCCGCCGAATATGATTTATCCGCCGAAGGGCGACGCTTTCGCCGCGCGAAACAAATACGCGATGAAAATCGACTTTGAATTACAACCGCCTATGTTTGAGATTTCGCCCACGCACAAAGCGGCAACGTGGCTGTTGCATCCCGACGCACCGAAAATCGATATGCCGAAGATCGTTGCGGACAGAATCGAAAGAATGAAAAATTTGGCGAAAGAAAAAGCGGAAGAAACCGAAAACGGCAACGAAGGAGGACAAAATGAGCAATAATTTTAACGATAAAGAAGTCCTTCTGAAAGTCGAGCATCTTTCGCAATATTTCAAGCTCGGACAGTCCACGCTGAAAGCCGTCAACGACGTCAGTTTCGACATCAAAAAAGGCGAAGTTTTCGGGCTTGTCGGCGAGTCGGGTTGCGGCAAAACCACGACGGGAAGAAGTATTATCAAACTTTATAACTGCACCGACGGCAACGTTTATTTTGAAGGAAGACGTATCTGTGCGGGCACGTTGACGTACAAAAACGCAATCAAAGACGCGTGGAAAAAGTTTTTCAAAAACTTTTCAAAAAAGAATCCGCCCGAAGATAAAAAGGATTTCAAAGGCGCATTTTCGGAACTTACTGGCGTATTGAAAGTCGAAATCAAAAATATCAGAAGCGCGAAAAGCGACCAGAAACGTTGCGATAAAAAGTACGCAAAAGAAAAAGTCGGGGAAGTCAATGCGGAATATCTGCCGAAGCTTAAAGAGCTTGACAAGAAATCTCCCGAATTCAAGAAGTTGCTTTTGGAATATCTTGGAAAGCGCAGGCTTGCGAGAAAGGAAAGAATCGTCACGAAAATTCAGATGGTTTTCCAGGATCCCATTGCCTCGCTCGATCCCCGTATGACCGTCCGCGAAATCATTGCGGAAGGACTTAAAATCAGGGGCATCAGAAACAAGGAAGAAATCAACGAAAAAGTTTACGAAGTGCTTGAAAAAGTCGGGCTTGTCAAAGAACACGCGGGACGTTATCCGCATGAGTTTTCGGGCGGTCAGCGTCAGCGTATCGGCGTTGCAAGGGCAATCATTATGCGCCCCGAACTTATTATCGCGGACGAACCCATCTCGGCGCTCGACGTGTCCATTCAGGCGCAGGTTATAAACCTTCTCAACGATTTAAGAAAAGAGTTGGGGCTTACGATATTGTTTATCGCGCACGACCTGTCGGTCGTCAAGTATTTCTCGGACAGAATCGCAGTTATGTACTTCGGTAACATGGTCGAACTTGCCGATTCCGACGAACTTTTCAAGCATCCTTTGCATCCTTACACCCGTTCGCTTTTGTCGGCAATTCCTTTGCCCGATCCCGTGTACGAGAAACAAAGAGTGCGTATCGTGTATAATCCGCTTGCCGATCACGATTATTCGGTGGACAAACCTACTCTTCGCGAAGTTTCAAAAGGGCATTTCGTGTCCTGCAACGACCAAGAAGAGGCGGAATACAAAAAACAACTCGGTCTGGACGTAGAAAACGCCGCGCAAGAGGAAAAGACGGTTGACTAAAAGGCACGTAACTGAAACGATTGTATCCCTGATAATAGGGATGACGCTGTTTTTTGTCATAACGGGAGTGAACGGGGTTTATGGCGGAAAACTTTCCAACGTCGAAGTCGCAAGGTTTTTGTGCGACGGGTTTTTCGTTGCCGGCGTAGTATTGCTTGGTTTCGCCGCGCTTTACTGGGCGTCCGATAAAGGCGCGTTCGACGGCTTGAAATACTCGTTCACGTCGTTTTTCAGGCTTCACTTTTCGACGCACCGCTATGACTGGAAAGAAAAGGAAAGTTTTCAGGAATACAAAGAAAGGATACATTCCGACGAGAAAAAAAAGAAAAACGTATCGATAACGGCGATTATCGGCGGCGTGTTTATGATCGGCGCGATAATATGCCTGATAATTTATGAGACTATTTAATTTATCATTCGATATAAGAAAAAAGCCCGACAATCGTCGGGCTTTTTTGATGCAAAAATCTTAAATATTCGTTACGTCCATTTCGCAGACAGACAACTGACCGCGCCTGTTGAGAAAACCTTTTTCTGCCGTTCCGACGTACCCGCCGTTCAGGTAATCCTTGAAATTGCCAGTCACGCTGAGCGGGGGAAGTTTGCCGACGATTTCGCCGTTTTTTACAAGGAAAGCGAGATGCACGGGGCAGGCGTAATCGCCGCTTGACGTCGTGTCGCCGCCGCCGACCATCATGACGAACACCGCCGCGTCGTCCCCGATAAGTTCTTTTACGTCGGTTGCGGTTTCTTCAAACCTGAGACTGCCGAAACCCGTGGAAGGCACTCCGTCGTATGAAGCGGACGATGAAACTACGCGCGGTACGTTGTAAAGCGCAGCCGCGTTTTTGTTTGCGAAAAGTGCTTTCAACACCCCGTTTTCGATAAGATAAGATTTGCCGTTTTCGGCAACGTCGCCCTCGTCGTCAAAGAAAGGAACGTTTATTGCGTCATCGGTGTAATCGGCATAAATCGAAAGTTTATCGCTCAAAATCTTTTTATTAAGTCCGTCTTTGAACACTGTTGCGCCCGATGCGTACATATGCGCCATGAAGTTTCCGAGCGCGGTTTCTACAAATACCGCGGGTGACGCGATGACTTTATATTTGCCGTTTTCGATTGACGCGGGCGTGTTGAATGCGTCGTAAAGTTTTTTTACGTCCTGCACCGCTTTGTCTTCGTCGTAGTCATTCGTTTCGCTGATGTAGGTCAGATCCATAAGGTTTGCCGTGGACTTATGCTTTATCGACAGGGCGATTACAAACTCGTTACCTTTGTACGAAAGATTGCTGCCGCTGTCGTTGATATAATTTACTTCGTCCTCGTAATATTGAATCTTGTTGTTGAACAAAAAGTCGGGCGTTTCTTTTTCAAGCCTTGCAAGAAGGCGTTTCGAAACGTCGATGAAATTATCGGTGTCGACGATATTTTTTATCGTGTTTTCGCTTCTTACGATAACGGGCGAGGGGACGCAGGGATAAGGAATCTTGTTTTCAAGATTTTTTATTGCTTCCGCTTCGAGTTTTTTCATGTCGCAGTCGCCGATTTGTCCGGCAACGCCGATAAGCCCGTTGTCGTAAACACGGACGGTCGAGGTTGTTTCGACGACCTTTCTTAACGATTCGACTTTGCTTGCGGCAACGTTGACCGAAAGCGAGGAAGATTTTTTATAAATATATTCTTTATTCATATAGTTCTCCTTATTGCACGTTCATTTCTTTGACTCTGACGTACGGGCCGCCGTGTGCGACGTGCAGGGGGAATTGTTCCATTTTCCCGCAACCGCCGGTAACGCTGTTGTTGATTTCAACGTCTTTCGTCACACCGTCGATGAGTCCGAGTGTTTCAAAAACGTTGCCCGTGATGACGGAAATTTTAACGGGCGCGCCGATTTTGCCGTCGACGATTTCATAAGCGATCGACGGGGCGATTGTAAACGTGCTCATGCCCGAGCCGTGGTTTACGCCTTTGATGAAATAACCTTTTTTAATGCCGGCGACAAGTTCCTCAAAGGTGTCGTTGCCGCCTTCGATATAGGTATTCGTCATTCTTACGATAGGCTCGAACTTGCAATCCATTGCGCGGGCGTTGCCCGTAAGTTCTTCGTTAAGCGTGGCGGCAGTCGTTGCGGAATGAAGCCTTCCCGTAAGGATACCGTTTTTAATGAGATAAGTCTTTTCACATTTTGTTCCTTCGTCGTCGTAAGGGACGTATCCGCTGCCGAAATCCGCGCCGCAGTCGACAATCGACAGCAAATCGGAGCCTACTTTTTTGCCGAGTTTCCATTCCTTTGCCATGGTTTCGTCGCCAAGCATGAAGTCGGATTCCGATTTATGGCCGAAGGATTCATGTGCGAAAATGCCTGCCGCAAGGGGAGATAATACGACGGGGAATTTGCCTTTTTCGCAAGGTTTTGCGTTTTTGACGAACTCCTGCGACTCCTTGATTACGTCTTTTAATCCGTCTTCCACGTCGTTGATTTCGTTGAAAAACGGACTTGTGTTGTAAAACATATTTTGCACGAAATCGTTTTCGGTTGCAAACGCGACAACTGCAACGACGCCGGCAAGCTGATAATCGTATTTAATATCCGCGCCTTTTGACGAATAAAACTCGTAAACGCTGTTGCTGTCGCTGTAAAGCGCAACCGACATCGCCGCGCCCGAGTCGTGAAGGAGAGGGAGCATACGATTTACCAAAGCCTGTTTTTCGTTAAGAGAAACGTTTCGGACAGAGTTATTTTCAAACTTCATTAAAACGTCTTTGTTCACCTGAAATTTCTTTACTATCGGGTTGTCGAGAATGTTTTTTGAAGGGGTTGCCTGTTTGTAAAGGTTATTGAGTTCCGTCTGGACGTTTTTAACCTCGCTTGTCGAAGCATAGTACCAAATATTGCCGTCGAAAACTCTGATAAACGCGCGTTTTTCGTTGCGTGTTTTCGATGATTCGAGTATTCCGTTCCGATACATAATGCCGGTTGAAAACCTGTCCTCGATGCGGACGTCGGCATAAAAACGATTGTCGAATTTATACATATTTGCTCCTTAATATTTTTATTAAAAATATTATATCACTTATAAACGGTATCTTCAATAATATATAGTTTTCTTTTCTGCAAATTCACTGTAAACCGCGAATAAAAATTTACATTTAGAAGATAATTTGGTAAAATTACATACAAAGAAACAGCTGAGGTGATTTATGAAAAAAAGTCAACTGCAAAAATATGCGAAACTTATCGCAAGAAAGGGCGTCAACGTGCAAAAAGGACAAGACGTCCGCGTGAGAGCGTGTCCCGACCAACTCGACTTTGTGAGAATGGTCGTGGAAGAATGTTATAAGGCGGGCGCGGGCAAGGTCACCGTCGAATGGGAATACAATCCCGTGACGAAAGCGACCTATAAATACTGCAAACTCGACGTGTTGTCCCGTACCGAAAAATGGGAAGAAGAGAGGTATAAACACTTTGTCGAAACCCGTCCCGCACGGATATTTATAGAGTCCGACGATCCCGACGCGTTGAAAGGCGTAAATCAGGAAAAAGTCGCGAAAGCGCAGCAGGCAAGGGCAATGGCGTTCAAGCCGTACCGCGACCAACTTGACAACCATTATCAGTGGTGCATAGCGGCGGTGCCGGGCGTCGAATGGGCAAAAAAGGTGTTCCCCGGTGACACGAAAAACAAGGCTGTCGAAAAGTTGTGGCAGGCGATTTTGTTCACGTCCCGCGCCGACGGCGAAAACCCCGTGGAAGCGTGGAACGAGCACAACAAGGACATTAAGGAACGCTGCGACTACTTAAACTCCCTTAAAATAAAAGAACTGAAATATAAATCGTCAAACGGCACCGATTTCAGAGTGGGGCTTATCGACGGCTGCAACTTCCTTGGCGGCAAAGAAGACACGCTTGAAGGAATCGAATACAACCCGAATATTCCAAGCGAGGAAGTTTTCACGTCGCCCATGCGCGGCAACGCCGACGGAAAAGTCGTCGCAACAAGACCGCTGTCTTATCGCGGGGAACTTATCGAGAATTTCAGCGTGACTTTCAAGGACGGAAAAGTCGTTGACGTCAGCGCGGAAAAGAACGAAGATTTGTTGCGCTCCATGATTTCGATGGACGAAGGCGCGGCATATCTCGGCGAATGCGCGCTCGTGCCTTACGACTCTCCCATCAGAAACTCGGGCATCACTTTTTACAACACACTGTTCGACGAAAACGCATGTTGCCATCTCGCGCTCGGCAGAGGCTTTAACGAATGTCTGGAAGGATACGCAAATCTTTCGTTTGACGAATGCAAGGAAAAGGGCATAAACGACTCGCTCATTCACGTCGACTTTATGATCGGCAGCGAAGATCTGGAAATCGAGGCGGTCACCCGCGACGGAAAAACCGTAAAAATCTTTGAAAAAGGGAACTGGGCGTTTTAGGAGTTATATTTGCAGTGCAAGTTATATTTTGACTTCGTCAAAGTTAAGGTGGTTTTGTTATATAATACACGAAGTGAAATAAATAAAATTGACACGTAAAGACGAAAGTGATATTATTTTCATATTCCAGGGAGATATTTGTACAATGACGCTTGACGAAGTACACATTAATCAAAGCGCGGTAATAACGAAAGTCGGGGGCGAAGGCGTTTTGCGCGGTCGTCTTCTTGATATGGGGCTCATCCCGAAAACCGCCGTTACGGTGATAAAATATGCGCCGATGGGCGATCCTATTGAGATTCGCCTGCGCGGATACGAACTGACAATCCGCAAAGACGACGCGAAAATGATCGAGGTAAACGCCTTATGAAATTCGCGCTTGTCGGCAATCAGAATTGCGGAAAAACCACGTTGTTCAATCAACTGACGGGGTCGAATCAGCACGTCGGCAATTTCCCGGGGGTTACGGTCGATTCAAAGTCGGGCGTTGTGAAAAAGCACGACGACTGCGTTATCGTCGATCTTCCGGGCATTTATTCGTTGCGCCCGTACACGACGGAAGAAATCGTCACGCGCGACTTTATTCTGAACGAAAAACCCGACGGCATAATAAACATCGTCGACGCCACCACGATCGAGCGAAATCTTTATCTCACGACGCAACTTATGACAATGGATATTCCTATGGTCATTGCGTTGAATATGATGGACGAAGTGCGCGGAAACGGCGGCACCGTCGATATTCAGAAAATGTCGGATATGATGGGCTGTCCCGTCGTGCCGATATCCGCCGCGAAAAACGAGGGTGTTGACGAACTTATCGACGTCGTTATCAAAACCGCAAAAGAACAGATTAAACCCAAAGTAAAAGATATTTGCGAAAGCGACAGTCCCGTGCACAGATGTCTGCACTCGGCAATCCACCTTATCGAAGACCACGCGAAAAGCGCGGGCATTTCGGGAAGATTTGCAGCGATGAACCTTATCACGACGGGCGGCGACTTCGACAAACGTCTGAACCTTGACGAAAACGAAAAGGAACTTCTGGAACACAGCGTTGTCGAGATGGAAAACGACACCGGGCTTGACCGCGATGCGGCGATGGCATCGATGACGTACGACTTCATCGAAAAGGTCTCGCGTGAATGCGTCGTGAAACCGCACGAGTCGAAGGAACGCCTGAAAAGCGAAAAAATCGACAAAGTACTGACGAATAAATACGGCGCCATACCACTGTTTATCCTTATTATGGCGGCGATTTACCTGCTCACGTTTCAGGTTATCGGCAAATATATCGGGCTCGGCATCGAGATGGGCATCGACGCGCTTGACAAAGTTGTCGTAAAAGGGCTCACGAAATTCGGCACGAATCCTGCAATTATCGACTTTCTGGACAAAGGATTGTTCGGCGGGCTTGGCGCGGTCGTGTCGCTTTTGCCGTACATAGTCGTTATGTTTATGTTCCTGTCGCTCCTTGAAGACAGCGGATATATGGCGCGCGTTGCGTTTATTATGGATAAACCGCTCAGAAAACTGGGCTTATCGGGGCGCAGTTTCGTGCCTATCATCGTCGGATTCGGCTGTTCCGTCCCCGCGATTATGAGCACCCGTACCCTTGCGTCCGAGCGCGACAGAAAAATGACGATCGGACTTATTCCGTTCATCAGTTGTTCGGCAAAGGCGGTCGTGTATTACGCGGTCGTAAATTGCGGCGTGTTCAAGTGGTGGCAGCAGTCGCTGATTATCGTCGGGCTGTACGTATTCGGCATCGTTTTGGGGATTCTGACGGCGTTTGTGTCCGGGAGACTTATTTTCAAGGGAAAGCCCGTACCGTTCGTAATGGAACTTCCGAATTATCGTCTGCCGTCCGCAAAAAGCGTACTTCTTCTTATGTGGGAGAAATCGAAAGACTTTCTGACGCGCGCGTTTACGGTCATCTTCCTTGCCACGCTTGTCGTATGGTTTTTGCAGGCGTACAACAGCCGCATTATTTTCATCACCGACGGCGTTGAAGACAACGTGAGTTTATTGGAACATATCGGCAATTTCCTTGCGCCGATGTTTAAGCCGCTTGGTATGAACGACGGTAAAATCGTTTCCGCGCTCATTGCGGGATTTACGGCAAAAGAAGCGGTTGTAAGCACGATCGAGATGCTTGCGGGAAGCGGCGGAATGACGGCGTTGTTCACTTCGGTACCGGCGTTTTTGTCGTTTTTGACGTTCGTGCTTTTGTATACGCCGTGCGTCGCGACCGTCGCAACGATGCGAAAAGAGTTGGGTTCCGTATGGAAAACCGCCGTTGTCGTCGTTTATCAGTGTGCGCTTGCGTGGGTTTGCTCGTGCATAGTTTATCAGATCGCGGCGGCTTGCTGATATGAAAACGATTGATATAATTTTAATAGTCGCGCTTTCGTTGTGGGTTGTGTTTTCGATTGCGTACGTCGTCGTAAACCGTAAAAAAGGAAAGACGTCGTGCGGCTCAAAAACTTATTGCAACGGCGATTGCGAGGCCTGCAACAAAAAGAGAAAAGAAAAATAGTAACGAATTTTCAAGGTTTCCGCGGTTTTTCCGAGGAAACTTTTTGTTTTTTATCGTTTTTTACATTTGTTTAGTAAAATTAACGATTACATTATACAAAAAAGCAATTTTGTAACGAAATTTTATTACATTGAATTTTTATTGTAAAAAACCGTTTATACGTTTGACAAATTTTTTTTAACTTATTAAAATTGTTGTAGAATTATGAATAAACGTAATTACAACAAAGAAATGCAGGACGAGATTTCGTCGATAGGCTGTCGGAAACCGTCGATGCTGTTGCAGTGCTGTTGCGCGCCGTGCGCGACCGCCGTCATAAATCGTCTGAAAGATTTTGACGTTACTTTGTTTTATTACAACCCAAACACGTTTCCGGAAAGCGAATATCAGAAACGCTTTGAAACGCTCATTGAATACGTCGATAAGGCGGAACTCGGGCTTAATATCGTTGAAATCGGTTATCGCGACAAAGATTACCTTGCGGCGGTCTCGGGCTTTTCCGACACGACGGAAGGCGGCCCGCGCTGCGCCGTCTGCATAAGAACAAGGTTGACGAAAACCGCTGAATACGCAAAAGAACACGGCTTTGAATACTTTGCGTCCACGCTTTCCGTAAGTCCGAAGAAAAACGCCGCCGTCATCAACGACATCGGCGAGGAACTTGCGAAAACGTACGGCGTGAAATATCTCGTCAACGACTTCAAAAAAGAAAACGGATTTCAGGAATCCGTGAATATATCAAAAGAATTCGGGCTTTACAGACAGGACTACTGCGGCTGCGAAGCGTCGAAAAACAGGAGAAATACTTAATTATGGGCAACTCGTTGAACACGAAAAAAATGATGGCAAACTCCCTGAAAGAACTTATTCAGGAAATGCCTTTCTCAAAAATCACAATCGACAAAATCGTCACAAACTGCGGCTATAACCGTCAGACCTTTTATTATCACTTCAAGGATATCAAGGAACTGTTCGAGTGGCTGTATAAGTTTGAAACGCAACAAGTCGTCGGCGACATAAGAAAACTTTCGACGTCCAACGCAATCGACGTTATCATGCGTTATCTTTACGACAATCGCGCGATGACGCTTTCGGCTTTCAACAGTCTTGGGCGCGAATATATCGAAAAGTTTATTTACGAGTCGATTTACGACGCCGTTCACGATCAGGTTATCCAGAAATCCGTGTACGTCATCATCGACAACGAGGATATTGAATTTATCGCAAACTACTTCACGATTACTTACGTCGCGCTGATGGTGCAATGGTTGCAGCACGGCATGACCGAAGAAATCGACAGCTTCATAAAACGAATCGGACGTATGATGCAGGGTGCGGTTGACGCCGCGGTGCAAAAAATGCGTAAAGAATAAAAAATACAAATTAAAACCCGACGCGCCGCGTCGGGTTTTTTGTTTGCAAAAATTGTCGGGAAAATCATTCTTGTGTCAAAATAACAGTTTTTATGACAACAGGCTCGTTCGGAATATCGTCAAAGTACATGAAACTGTGAGTAGGGACTTTTGAAATGCTTTTCACGACCGCAAGGCTTTCCTCGTCCGAAGTTTTCCCGAAAGCCGCATATTGTCCGTCCAGAAACGCGCAGTCGGCAGAGCAGATGAAAAACTGACTGGACGCGCTGTCTTTGACGTTGGTGCGCGCCATCGAAATCACGCCTTCGCCGTGGTGCAGGTCGTTTTTCACGCCGTTTGACAAGAATTCGCCTTTTATCGTGTCCGCGCCGCCTTTTTCCTTAATCGCGCGACCGTCCGCGACGAAACCGCCGCCTTGAATCATAAAATCTTTTATCGTGCGGTGGAAACAAAGCCCGTCGAAGAAGTTTTCTTTGATGAGTTTTTTGAAGTTTTTGACCGTAATCGGCGCGACGTCTTCGTAAAGATCAAGGTTTATGTTTCTGCCGTCCGAAAGCTGAATCTGAATTTTTGACATAATACACCTCGTAAGTTTTCTGTCGGAATTATACCATATTCAAACTATATTTTCAAGGCTATTAAAAAACTTATTGTATTTTTACAACCTATATGATAGAATATAGTAAAAGGTGGGTTATGGCACACAAGAAAGAACAACCGAGAGAACTTACGAAAGAAGAAAAAGTCGCTGAAATATTAAAGCGCGCAAACGTCTCGTACGACTTCAAAAAAGCGCAGGCAAACATTGCGCTCAACACTCGCTGCAAACGCTGCGGCAAGACTTTGTCGAGCCTTGAAAGGGTTGTTTTTGAAAACAAATGCCGCGACTGCATGGTGGAAGAAAGCAGAAAATCCCGCGATAAATTCGTCAGGAAATACATAATAATCGCTTTCTTGTTCATCGTTGCGCTTGTGTTCGGCGGGTATTGTGCAAACGCCGGTACGAAAGAGTGGCGTATCGTCGGCGTCGTCGTTTCGGCGATGTTCACGGGCGTGAGCCTCGGATACGTTTTTTATACGAACGTGGACAAAATGATTCCCGGCGCGCAACCCAAAGTTCAGGTATGGTTCGTGTTCGGGCTGGCACTCGGCATTGCGGCGATAATCGCGTTTCTGACGTACTTTTCAAAAAGCTGGATATTGTACGTCGTGCTTATGCTGTTGGTGCTGATTTACGTTGCGTACCTTGCCGTAAAGGAGTTCAATTCCTTAAAGGAAAAGGACAATCTTCTGGGTGTTTACGACAGGAAATCGCGCGACCACGAGTTTATTGACAGCATTACGGAATCCATCAAAGAACGCACTTTACAGGACGAAAACGACAGTGTAAACGCCATTTCTGTCGAAAATACAGATTTTGTTCCGCCTGTCCCGCCTGAGACGGACGGCGAAATTGTCAAGGAAGAAATCATTGCGGTTTCCGACGAAAAAACAAAAACAGAAGAAGATATATCCGTGTCCGTAAAAACTACGGAACAAGCTGAAATCAAGGACGACGATAACCTTTCGTCCGCCGCGGAGAAGTCCGACGACAGCGGCGATTTCAGCATTTGAAAATGAAATTATTCAAAAAACTTTTTATCAAAGATTATGAAAACACTTCCGATCAGGAAGTGCGTTTTCGTTACGGGATCGTCGCGGGGATTTTCGGGATTATTTCCAACGTTATATTATGCGTTTTCAAAATTCTCGTCGGCGTATTTTCGGGTTCCGTCGCAATCGTTGCCGACGCAATCAACAACCTGTCCGACGCGGCGTCATCCGTCGTTACCGTTTTCGGGTTCAAACTTTCCAACAGACCTGCCGACAGGGAACACCCGTTCGGACACGCAAGGTACGAATACATCGCGGCGTTTATCATTGCGTTTGCGGTCGTACTTATCGGCGTGTTGCTGTTGAAGCAGAGCATTGAAAAAATCATCACGCCCGAAAGCGTCAATATTTCGGCGTACACCTACGTCGTGCTTGCCGTTTCGATAGTCTTGAAGATTTTGCAGGGGCTGATTTACAGAAACTTCGGCAAAACAATCAATTCCGAGGCGTTGAAGGCGTCTGCCGCAGACAGCAGAAACGACGTGTTTACGACGATTGCCGTCCTGATTTCGACGATTGTCATCGACGTTACGGGCGTAAATATCGACGGATACGCGGGGCTTGTCGTGTCGGTGGTCATTATTATTTTCAGCATAAAACTTCTGAAAGAAACGATAAATCCGCTTCTCGGCACTGTGCCCGACAAGGAACTTGTCGCGAAAATCTCCGAAAAACTCAGGCAGTACGACGAGGTTCTGGGTTTCCACGACCTTATGATTCACAGTTACGGTCCGGCGATAACTTATGCGTCGGTTCACGTCGAGGTTGACGGTGGCAAAAACTTTATCGAAACGCACGACCAGATCGACAATATCGAAAGGGATTTTATGCGGGATATGAACGTGCATCTCGTCATACATATGGACCCGATTACGGTGGGCGATCCCGAAACCGATCTTTTGAAAAATGAAGTACAGGACGTCGTCCGCTCGATGAACGAAGATGTCACCATTCACGATTTCAGGCTTGTGAAGGGCAATACTCACACAAACGTTTTGTTCGACGTCGTCGTGCCGTACGGGGTGAAGCTCGGCGCGCGCGAAATAAGGCGCGAATTGAACGAAAAGATAAAGTCCGACAAAACTTATTATTACATAATAAACGTCGATAATAAGTACGTCTAAGGGCTTCTTACGCCGTCGCGCCCGAAATGGCTTTCCGGGCAATTACAAACAAAAAAACGACAAAAAAATAAGCGGGTTAAGTCGGACTTAACCCGCTTTTCGTTGTGAAAAACTATTTTGCGATTTTTTCGATTTCGTCGAAAATTGCGATGATGACGTCTTCGGAAAGACCTTTTGTCGGGCAGAGAATGCTGACCGAATTTACGCCGTCTGCGAATTTGTAGTAGTATTCCTTCGTATAGGCGGAAGCGTCGACGCCTTCGCATTCGCGCGTGAGATAGGTCGTCATATCCGCGTCGTTACCCTTTGAGAAAATCATCGTGAACTTCGGGAATTTCAGCACTTTTTCGCCCGCCTGGAACTTCGTGCGGATATCCGCGATATCGATATCGTAATCTTTCGCCGTTTTGATGGTGTCTTTGAGTTTATCCGTCTTGATTTGCTGGAATTGCGAAATCTGGCAGGACGTATCGACAAGCCATTTGCATACGCGCGGGGGCAGGTTTCTCAATTCGTTGAAGCAATACCACAACGGACCGCTGGGGAAGTTGCTGTCTTCAAGGGCTTTATAGACGTCGTTAATGCGTTGCGCGGCGTCGGGATAGCACTTGATGGAAACCTTGTAACTGTCGTCGTTTTCGCGGATAATACCGAAAGATTTGCTGCTGTATTTGAACGTCCAGTCAAGCGAGCCGCGTTTTTTGATGGTGAAAACGTTGGGTTTGCTCATGAAATACGTCGCAAGTTCCTGCGAAGACAGGGTTTTCGTACGGGGCTGATTGAGAATCTCGTCGAATTTCGCACTGCCGACCATATTCACCGCGCACAATTCCATATCGGTTGCGCCCAAGGCGTTGTAAACTTTGACGCTGTCGTCGAATTTCGCGACCTGCATGTAGTATTTTCCGTTGATTTCTTCGATATTTTTCTTATAGAAGTTGTCAATCTGGAAGCTGGAAAGCTCCACCGTTCTTTTGGTCGTATTGAGCGCGACTTCGGGTTCAAGAAGGTGATCGCTGATTTCCTTGGAAATCTTTTCGTCCTTTTCCTTTTCTTTAACTTCCTGCTTAATCTGCATATTTTCTTTCAGCGCGGCGCCGATAGGTCTTCTCTTTGACGTGCCTGCCGTGAGTAACGTGATGAGAAGCAACAGAAGTTGCGCGATGAACGGGATTATCGGCACGATTTTCGCAATCGAGAAGGGCGTTGTCTTGTCGTAAATCACGAAAATATAAACATATGCGGAGATAGCGGCGCAAATTACCGACAAAACGATGATGAGGATTTTCAGCAGACGGAAGTTCTTTTCGGGCGAAAGTTTCGCTCTCAACCTTTCGGAACGCTGCGCGAGCGTAAGTTCTTCCTTTTTGGGTTTTTCTGCTTCCGCGTCGGCGGCTTTATCCTTCGATTTTTTGTCGGGTTTGCCTTTTTTCGCGACGACTTTTTTGTCTTCCGTCACCGGCTGTTCTTCATTTTCGGTAACGGCTGCGGGCGTTTCTTCCTGTTTTTCTTCGGTTGCGGGTTCGGATTTTTCCGCCGCTTTTTTTGTCGTAGCGGCATTTTTTTCGCGCGGTTTCGACGGTTTTTTCGCGGCTTGTTTTTCGGTTTTTCCAACCTTTTCAACCGGCGTTTCGCCGCCCATAACAGGGCGTTCTTCTGACAAATCGGGCAGGGGGACTGTCTCGGATTCAACGTTTTCAGCCGCTTCTGGCGCGCTTTCTTCAACGGGTATTTCGGCTGTTTTGACGGGGGTTTCGGCATCTTCGACAGGGAGTTCCTCGGCGGGTTCCGCAGGGGTTTCCGGCATCGTGATTTCGCCTTCGTCGAACATCGAAGGATCGAAGGTTGCCGCGCCGATTTCGGGCAATTCGTCCGCCGCAGGTTCCGGTTCGGACAGGCTGACGCTTTCTTTTTCCGCCTTTTCCTCGGCGGCGAAAGACTCATACTGACCTGCCGCAAATTCAGCCGCGGCAAGGGCGTCTTCGAGACTCAGAGGCTGCTTTGCTTTTTCGGTTTCGTCAACGGTTTCGGGACTTACGGAAGGCGTTTCGTCCGCGGCGATTTCAGCATTTTCCGTCGTGCTGTTTGCCTCGTTTTCGGTAACGTTTTCCGCATTTTCCGCCACGTTATCGGTAACGGTTTCCGTCACGTTTTCGGCCGTTTCCAAAGCGTCGTCGACATTGACATTCTTTTTTGTTGCCATAGTATATCTCCTTAAAATTTTGAACAAAAAACTGTATGTTGTACCATAAATTATAATAAAGGAAAAAAATATTGTCAATGCTTTTTCGGTCGCGGCGGAAAAAATTATGAATTTGCACGGCGGAATTTTTTTTGACCGACATAAAAGCGACTTTATAATGCAAAATTGAACGATAAAGTATATTATTTTGCGTGTAAAAAATTGCGTATTTTTGGCGAATTTTTACGAAAAAACGTCGATTTTTTGAAAAATTCGGAAAGCAAACGCACGGCGGAATTTTATTGTACGACTGTATAATTTCGTACGAAAGTGTTGAAAACTCGTGCCAAAAAAATCAAAATAATTTTCCGAAAAATTTGAAAAATACCTTAAACCGCCGTAATTCCGCCTGATTTTTTTATGTTTTTGCAATATTTTGCGCCGAAATTTTTTTTAATCTTGAATTTTAACAAGTCGTATGTTATAATAAATTAGCAAAAGAATATTTTTTGTTTTGACAAAATAATTGCGAGGTAATATGTACAAGTATTCTTACAAGGCACTTTCGCCGGAAGGAAAACGCGTAAGCGGCACGATCACCGCCACGAGCGAAGACGACTTCAATCAGGTCATTTCGTCGCGCGGTCTGAAATGCTATTACGTCCATGCCACGGGAAAGGGCGACGCAAGCAAACTTTCAAAACTCGACACCGCGCTGGTGTTGCAGTTTTGCCGACAGCTCGCGTCGATGCTGAACGCCGGCTTGCCTCTTATTAAGTCGTTGGAAATGCTTTACGAACGCACCGAGAAACCGAAACTCAAAAACGTGCTTGCCGCATTGTTTGAAGAGGTTCAGAAAGGTAACTCTCTTGCGGAGTCGATGGGTGCGCTTCCGGGCGTATTCCCCAACCTTCTCGTGAGCATGGTCAAGGCGGGCGAAATGAGCGGTAAACTGGAAGAGACTCTTATCCGAATGGCGGACTATTACGAAAAGGAAAAAAAGAGAAAAGGGCAAATCAAATCGGCAACGTCATATCCGAAAATCGTTCTGGCGATTTGTCTTGTCGTCGTTGTGGTTTTGCTTATCTGGATTATGCCGAAGATGATTTCGATGGTGTCCGAAGATAAGTTGCCGCTGGTCACGAAAATCCTGCTGAAAATCAAGGACTTCATCATGAAGGACTACATACTGATTATCGGCATCGTCGCCTCGCTTATTATTTTCATCCCGATCATTAAGCGAATCGAGGCGGTTGACCTTTTCGTTTCCAAAATGAAAGTCAAAATGCCGGGCATCGGAAAATTGCAAAAAATGATTTATACGTCGCGTTTCGCAAGCTCGCTTTGCACGCTGACGAGTTCGGGCGTACATCTTCTCGACGCGCTGACGATGGTGTCGGAGATGATGGACAACACTTACGTATCAAAGCAGATCGACGACGCTGTCGAAGCAATCCGCAGGGGCGAGTCGATATCCGCCGCGTTGCAGACGGTCGACGCGTTCGACCCGCTGCTTACGACAATGATATTCGTCGGTGAAGAATCCGGTTCTCTGGACGAGGTTCTCGGGCAGACTGCCGCTTATTTCGAAGACGAAGCGGACACTGCAATCAAGAGTCTTACCGCAATGATAAACCCCGCCCTTATGGTTGTAATGGCGGTTGTCATCGGCGTAATACTTATCGCAATACTTATGCCTATGTTCTCGATGTACGACTCGATAGGCACGGATACCGAATAAAGGGCAGATTTGGAGCAAAATTATGATTTACTACTACTTGAACAACGACAAACTCAAAGCGATGTTTGCGACGGCGGGCGGAAAGAGAATCACCGTGAAAGAATTTTACGATATGGATTTCCCCAGTGAATTTCTGAACGACCCGAGCGCAACCAATATCGACCTTCAACTTACCGAAGCGATGCTCGATATGATCCGCAAAAACGATATCAAGTCGAAAGCGGCGAAATTCGTCCTTGAAAACAACAAGATACCGTTCCGCGAGATGATTTTGCCTTACGCAAAGCCGTCGATTCTGTATCCGATAATTTCGGCGGAACTTTTCACGGATAAAAAACTTGCGGAAAGTCACACCGTCGACTTTGTCGAGATTGACAGAAATATCGAAGATCCCGACGAAGAGATGCAGGAAGCCGCGCTGAACTCCCCCGAAGAGGGCGAGGAAGAACAGGAAGAGAAGAGCAAAAAGAAAAAGAAAGCGAAAAAGGCGCGTCTTATGATCACGTACATAGACAACCTTGTCATCGAAAACCTGAAAAAGTGCTGCCGCGAAGTCGGCATGAAACTTACGGCAATCGATATTTCGCAAAGCGCGCTGTCGAAACTCGTCGATTTTATGAAAGAAGACCTGCCGCAATATTTTGTGCTTGTCGACTATCGCATGACGACGATTACATCGTATCTTTTCGCGGATTACAAGCACGTCTTCTCGCTGTCGAAACCCATTTATTCGATGCCCAACGAAAACTATGCGAACGAAATGGCGTTTTTCATCAACGACTTTTCCGGCATCGTGAGCGAGGCGATTCAGTTCTTCCGCTCGAAATATACCGATTACAAATTCGACGACGTGTTTATCACGGGCGACCTTGACAGGTTCCAGTCGGTCGAAAGCGACCTTTACGGTTTCATGGGGCTTAACGTCAAGATGCTTCCCGTACCCGAAAGCGTATCGGGCGTCGAGCAGCTTGATTTCAACGCGCTTTCACCGCTTATCGGCACAATGCTCAAATAACGAGGTGGATTATGGCAAAGAGAAAGAGAAACATAGATTTTATCGCCGCGCAAAAGGCGATTGGAAAATCGGGGCAAAACACCTCGTTTGAGTTTATTCTTGTCGTTACGGTCGTCGTGGTGGCATGCGCGATGGTCGGGTGGTATCTTGTGGCGCGTTCGCAGTACAACACTGCCGTGTCCGACCTTGAATCTGCCAAGACGGAACTCACCAACCAGAAAAACACGCTTGCCAAGAACGAAGACAAGTTCAAAAACTTCACGGTGGTGCTTGACCAAAACGGCAACCCCGTGACGAAAGGCACCGACAAATACGGCAACACGATTTACCAATACGAGTCGTTGACGGAAGTCGCGACGCGCGTTGCAAACGCACTTGCGGGCGCGCAGGCAACGTCGAAAGAAGCCGACGCCGCGATAAACCTTACCGGCACGATTTTCGACATAATCTTCACAAGCGCGAACAAGACGGAGTGCAAGGTGACGCAGTTCACTTTCACCAACGGAAGGATCACGTTAAAACTTACGGGCAAGGGTTCCCAGTCGATGCGAAACTACGTTTCGGCGATTAAGGAAAACGGCAGCGGCTATATTCAGAGCGTTGAGCCGTCGATGGACACCGCTACCGATTTTTCGGTAAGTTTCGACGTCGTGAACGATAAACTTTTCGGCGGCAGCGACAAATAAGGAGGACGGGAAAATGACGATTAACAGAAAAGAAAAAATATTGATTTTCGTGCTTATCCTGTTCCTGCTTGTAGGCGGCACGTACACTCTTGGCATCATGCCGAAAAACAACGACAAAAAAACCGCTCAGGAAGAGTTGCAGACGGTCGAAGGCGACATCGCGAAGGTCAAAAAGCAAATCGACGCGGTGAGCCCGGCAAGGTACAACAAGCTCGTTGAAGAAATCAGACAAAACGAGGCGGCGTACAAGCAGCTCACCAGCACCAAAAACAACCTTAACGAGGAGCTTCTGCCCAGCAATATGCCCGGACATCAGGACTCTGTGGCGATTGCGGAAACGCTGTACAAGTTCTTTGGCGACCTTGGTTTCAACGTTGAGATAAGCCTTGGCAGGCCCGTCACGACGTCCACCAAAAAGGTTTACACCATATCGAGCGCATACAAGACGGACATGCAGACGCTTTACAAGGTGACCGACGCGATCGCGCGCGTGAAGTCGTACAATCTGGTGCATCTTTCGATGACGCCGGACGGAAACGACGTTTCGGGCACGTTCACGATGACGATCACGTACATTCTGAACGAATAGTCTAGTCGCACGACATTACTTGTGCGGAAGCGGCACCTTAAAATAAAGGATATTATATTATATAAATATAACAAAAAGTTACAAAAACGCGCGAAAGCGCAGTCACAAAGATAAGACGGGAAAATAAAAAAGTACGATTGACGGAAGGAGGTCAATTATGCTGACGTTATTAAAAAATATAGAAAGGTTTAACAAGCGGTACAATAAAAAACGCGGCAGCGCGATGCTTATGGTACTTATGACTATGGCGATTATTATCGTCGTAGGCACTTCTATGCTCTTTGTGACGCTTTCCTCCTTCTCGAACAGTATTGCGGACACCCAGCAGGAACGCGCGTACAACGCCGCACTCACGGTTTCGGACACGTTGAAAGGCTCGACGCAACTCAACACGATTATCGAAACCTACTTTACCAAAATCAAAGAAAACGGCTTTGCCGAGGTTCAGTTTTACAACGATACCGATTTTGATAACCACGCGGTGAATTATACGATAGTCAACGGCGTGAAAGTTTACGTCACGTTATCGAAATCGCCAAGCAGCAGCGCAAACAAAATCGACAAAGTTCTTGTCGACATAAAAGGCGTCAAAGGCTCGCAGGAAAGCACGGTGAGTTTTGAGGCGGACTCTGTACCTGACGGGACCTCGACCACGATTCAGGACACGTTTGGCAACTCGTTTGTTGTCAGCAACAATATGGGCTCGTCGGTTACGTCGCCGTATCAGATTTATAAGCGTATCGAAGGCGACGTATCAATCAACTGTTTTGATACTGAAAACGGTGAACGCGTGATGAAGACGCGTATATTCAACCCCGTTGTTCTGGAAGGCGTGACAGGCAGTGTTTATGCCAACGGCGACCTTATCATCGGCGCGCCCGACAATATGCTGAGGGTGCAGGGCAACGTGTACGTTGACGGCAACCTTACAATCAGGGGGCTTGCGCTTGGCGTAAATCTTCCCGCGCTGACGAAAAAATACTACGCAAAGAAATACCTTTATTATTACACCTACGCGTATGGTGAATTTGGAAGCATTGCGGTTCCGCCAAACAATAATGCCGGATATAAAAATTCGAGTACGACAAAACTTGGCGAGGCAATGTACGAAAAGTTGAGTGACGGCACATATAGACCTATTCAAACGTATGACAAGCTTTCGCACTTCACACTGATGGATCTTGCGGGCGACGCAAACGAATATACTTTTTGGACGAAAAACTACGGTGAAAACAATACCACCGGCAGTTATACGTGGGAAAAAGTCACGATTACGCTCAGGGTAAAAGACAAAAACGGAATCTGGCAGAATATCGATGCGGAATATAACCAGGGCGGAATAAACAACGCGCAATATCTCGGCGCGTCGATGTACTCCGACACAGAAGGGGACGGCACCCCCATCATGCAATATCCGCAGGGCGGCAATATTTATTGCAGCGGCGACATTATCTTTGACACCGTCAACGTCGGCAACGTTTTCTCGTTTGACGCAGGTGTTTTCAATACCGGTTCCACCGACGCAGGCCATGAAGATCAGGACGAAAAACCCGATCCTTCCGCCCTTGATAAAATCAACAAGTGGTTAAGCGAACATCTTGGTATCGACCTTGTTAACCCAAGGTTCCCGTATTACAGTTATGCCTACAACCTTGACGGCACAGGCGACGGCACAATTCCCGTCCACACAAAGATTGAGGGCGACGTATTTTGTCAGGGACGCTTGATTATCGCGCCCGAAACACAAAAGTCTTATATAAACTATAAGGACGAACAATGGCTTGGCATAGCATCAGACCTTTCAAACAAAGAAAAATACATAAACGGGACGGTTGTTGCAAGCGACGACTTTGTCTTAAAGGACAGCGGCGCGTTTTTGAGCCAAATCAAAGACAAATGGGAAGAAATACTTGGTGAAGACAAAGAATGGGGCGATTCTATCGTTATCAACCCCGTAACGATTGACACCGCTCTTAACAGGTTTAATTATTACAATGACACGTTAAGCGAAAATCCAAATGCGATGAAGTCGTTTATCGAAGCATATAAGGAAGCGTATAAGAAACTTAAAACCGAAGGGGAAACGATAAAACGCCTTAAAGAAAAGTTTGAAGAACTCGGAAAAGACGGATATTCATACCTTTTGGGCAACGATTACACGCAGTTTGGCAACGGAAACGGCCTGAACGGTGCCGATATTAAAGAGAAAAACAATACAATATGGTATGATTTCCGCAAGCCCGAATTCAGCGAGACTTCCAACCTTTATATCCAGAACTCGCCGATAAGAAAAGGCACGTCGTGCGGTGATATTGAACACAAAAACAGCAACGGCGTTGACCCGTGCACGCTTGAAAAGTACGCGTCCGATGACAAATACCGCGTTGTCGAAAACGTTGACGAAAAAGACAATACCCGTACGAAAGTGAACGGCATATTTTACACCGCCGCACTTTCCGTCAGATACTGCGAAATTACCGTCAACAACGTATTTTGCGACGGCACAATCAGCGTGCTTTCCAGTGACCTTGGAGATGTAAAAGAGAAGGTACACTTTGTAAATTCGGCGGCGGTCAATGTGAAAAACAATTATTTCGGCAGCGACTTTGTGAAAAATGAACTTAAAAAAGCCTCGATTATGGACTTTTTGAAATACGTTCTGCAAAAAAACAATGCACAGTTGACTGACGAAGAGATTTTGAAAGAGTATTTCGGCGTGGACGAAAAGAATAACAATTTCAAAGCCGAAACCGAAGTCTATTTCAACATGCAAACCGATTGGAATAATACGATAACATACCATGAAGAATGGGGATGGGGCGTAGATGGTATAACTAAACACGAGGCATATATAACATACGAGCGCAAAGTCATCGTTTTGCGCGCTGCTATGGAAATTGATGAGACTGCAACGTGGACAAACAGCTGGTCGGTTAGTGGTCCCGGTCCCAAGCCTGGCAATTATTTAAACCATGATGAGCACTATACTGTTACAAATAATTGGAGTTTGAAGGGATATGAGTTTAGTGAATGGCGCTACGTGGCTGACTTAATGTATGTTGTCGATGAAAAAGTCACTAATTATTCTGGCGACAAAGGAAAAGAAGATAAATATAACTTTAAGGGTAAAGTAATTGACCGCAACGGCAATGAGGTTGATATTTCGAAAGACGAAAATATCAAAAAAATGGTAAACTTAATCAAGTCCGAGGTTGACGGGAATACGAACACGGTAAATCTTGCACAAAGTTTATTCTTGAACTATATTAATAACGAAAATTATCATACGGAAGTTTTCAATAAGTTGGTTAATGATCGTAAACTTAAAGCGTATGGTCAATCCCCTGTAAGCGGAGCAGAGTATCAAACAACTCAGCATTATTGTGAGTATGTGCTTGAAAGAAAATGTTATAAAACTCACGATTATGCAACATATACACATACAGTAAGGAAGAATATAGATGTAATGGAGTTTAAGGATATTACCGGTGGAAGCGAATTGGACGGATATGACAAACTGTCTTACGTGCTGAACGGAAACGATATTCTGACAAGTGCGTTCCTTAATACCGATTACCTTATCACGATGTTCAGCAACGGCGCGAACGACTTTGACGGCATCGATCTCAACGCCTTGTTGGGCGCGGCGGCAAACGGACTTGTCGGCTCGGCAATCAACGGCGGCAAGTTAAAGACGTTTGGCGTAGGCAGTACGTCAAATCAGTTTGACGCAATGAAAGGCACTACAAAGGCGTTCAACGAAGGCTTATACGGCATGTATCTTGTCGTGGATAATAGATATTCCTTGGTTGACAACGCCGCGACCGTAAAGGCGATTTTTGAAGAAATCAAGTCGCCGGAATTTGCAACCGTCGTGGAAGCGAACGCCAATCAGGAACAAGCCAAAGAGAATGTCAAGAAAATCCTGGCAGATTTGAAAGAAAAGGGCGATATCGAAGAGTACAATACCTTCGATATTTATGGCTCAATCAACGAGTATGATAGATATCTTCTGGGCATTACAAGTGGGAAACCTGTCAAAGATTATAAATGCTCAAAAGGCACTTTGACAAAGATGTATATCAGGCTTTTGCAATCGTCAATGCCGAACAACCCCATGCCCGAATCTTGGTTTATAACAGATTCATTGCCCAACAATGAAGACTCGCGTTTTAATATCAGAAGATATTATTACATGGAGAGTTCAAATGATATTGAAGACGGTACCGGCTTAACGTTAAGGTTGATGGATTTCTACAACAAAGATAACGCGAACAGCCCACATCTTCGCGCGGACAACACGTTTGCAATCGACGAAAAATACAATCAGACGTTTACCGGGCTGAAAGATAAAACTTTGAGTGGATTTAGCGTCATAGCGCAACGCTCGGAAGTGCAATATACGATAAAGCAAAATACGTACTTCAATTTTGAAGAAAGCAATACGCAAATCGTGTTCGGGGCGTCCACGGATGGCGTTGACAAGAGGGTTCGTATGAACTTCCTTATCGACACGTCGGAAAAAGATGTCTATATCTTCTTCCATTGCAAGGCGCTTGATAAATCAAAGGACAAGAAAGAACAAACAAGGTTCTTGTTCCAAAAATGTTCGTTCCAGGTGACGGGCAAAAACAATGCATACCTTATGCTTGTGGACGACACTTCCTTTGCCGCAAATGCGTACAGCCTGGAAATAAGCAATACGATGCTTTCCGAGGACAAGACGGACGAAAAAGTCGGCACGCATTTCAAGTCGAACACGTATCAGAGGTACGTTGCAAGATTCAAGGGACACGGGAATGCTTACTCGGCATGGAATGTCAGCAACTTGTTTGACATATCACAGATGCAAGCATTGCCTGACGGCGATCCGGCAAAAGTCGGCAATATGTTCATAATTGGTATGGGCAGAAACTACGTCAAGTTCGGACGTGGCGGCTCGGTCAACGCGATGGTTTATATCCCCAACGGCATGTATTCCAACGAATCGTCGGGTCTTTTCAACTCAATCCCGATCGGAAACTCGGGCAATAACGAGGCGTCTATTGTCGCAAAAGATATTTATATCGGCGGAAGTAGCCGCGGACAGCTGATTTTTTCAAGCTACGACGCGGCAAAAATCGGCAGCAAGAACAATAATAGCGCAGGCATCGTTATGGACGGTTTGATTAACCCCGACACGGTGTCGCACGACACAAAATGGGTTGCGGGCGATTACTATTACGGCTAAGATGAAAAAGGTTTTGAAACGCTTAAAACTGAATAAAAAAGGCTTTACCTTTGCCGAATGTATCGTTGCAATCGCGTTGTTTGCGATCGTCGGCACGTTGGCGTTCACCATGTTCAACACGGCGACGCGTTATATGTCCAAGGCGAAAAAGGAAGAAGCCAAAAGGTCGCAGGCGCAGGAGCAGGCACTTTTGAACACGTTCATGTACAAGGAAGGCGACGAGGTAATGGGATATATCATTTATCCGAGCCGCGTTTTGCAGGTGTCGTACATCAACACGTCAAAAGGCAACGTGCCGCAGTACTCAGTGGTGCTTAATTACGACACCGATTACGGCTCGGTACCGTTTGCGGTTGCGGTCGAAAAAAACGGCACCCCCCAAACACAATATACATACAATATCACAAGATATCAAGTGACGTCGGACAAGGGCACAAAACGTATACTTTTTGTTTATGACGGCGATATCGATTACGACCTGAACGATCCGGAACAAGTCAAAGATCATATTCTTCCGCTTGAATGGGTAAAGAATAACTATAAGAACTGACATGAGAAAACTCACAAAAATCTTAAAAAATAAAAAAGGCTTCACCTTGGTCGAAGCAATCGCGGTCGTCGCCATTATGGGTATTCTCGCAACGGTTATCGGCGGGCTGGTCACGGCGGGCACGACGGCTTATATGCGCCAGAAAGAAAACGCCGCCGCAAAAGACCTTGGCACGATCGTCCAGAACGAAATCAAGCGGGCGGCAAGGTCGTCGGTTGAGGTATATTTGCAGGACGGCGATCTTCCGACCGATAGCAACATGATTACAATCGGCGATACTCAAACCACGTACCAGATGAAAAACGCGCCGACGGGCGATTACAAGGTGTTTTTATCCAAAAACGGCAAGCTCTTTTATGCAAAGGGCAACGAAGAACCCCAGGAATACTTCACGTCAACTGAAGCCGAAAAGCGCGCGTTTTACGGCAGTTTCACGATTAAGGTTTACTTCCGTGCGATTGTCAACACCTTTGGTGAGATTACGTCCGTCAAGGTGTTCTGCGACGTCTATAACGCCAAAGGGCAAAGAAAATTCGACTCCCCGGGGCTTGAAATCGACTTTATCGAGGCGGATTACAGCCAATCGACGGAAACTAAACGTTTCAAAGGCATTTTCAGTTTCGAGCAGGGCAATATCGGGGCAATCACGGGCGACGCAGCCGCCGGTCAATACAAAAACATGCTGCTGGACGCTAACTACAAGCCGTACAATAACAACGACAAAGGGTTCAAGAATTTTTATTTCCGAACCGTGACAGGCGGTTGATAAAATGGAACTTGGCCATCTGTTATTCACGATATTTTCCGCATTTTTCGGGCTTGCGGTCGGCAGTTTTCTGAACGTTTGCATTTACCGCATTCCCAAAGGCACGTTTTTCACCGAAAAACACAGTTATTGTCCGAAGTGCGGGCAGCCGCTGAAATGGTACGATATGGTGCCGGTTTTCAGTTGGATTTTTCTTGGCGGAAAGTGCAGGAATTGCAAGGAAAAAATCTCCGCAAGGTACCCGATTGTGGAGTCGCTCAACGCCGTATTGTGGACGTTGTCGGCATATTTTATCGGGCTTAACGCCAACGCGTTCATATACGACGCGCTGTTTTCGGCGCTCATCGTGATGACGTTCATAGATATCGACACGAAAGAGATCCCGAACGGCATCGTCGTGTTCATCATAATTTTGTCGATCCCGCTGTTTTTCACGGCGAAGGACGTTGTGTGGTGGCACAGGCTTGTGGGCGCGGTGGTTATCAGCGTGCCGCTTTACGTAATCGCGCTCGTTACGGGCGGCATCGGCGGCGGCGACATAAAGCTTTATTTTGCGCTGGGGCTTGTGTTGGGGCTTTACCCGACGCTTGTGTCGGCGTTTATCGCGATAGTGTCGGCGGGGCTTATCGGCGGCGCGTTATTGCTGACGAAAAAGGTCAAAAAGGGGTACGAGCTTCCGCTTGGTCCGTTTATCGCGCTTGGCGCGGTGGTCACGGTTTTTGCGGGCACGCCCATAATCGACGGCATAAAAAACTTATTTGGAATATAATATTTATATCATAAGGAGAAGAGATGCAAAGAGGAGCAAGTTTAGGCGACATCCTGTTGGAGAAAGGCTTTATTAAGCAGGCGCAACTGGATGACGCAAAACGTTGGCAAAAAACCCATCCCAACGAAAAAATCAGCGCGATATTGTTGTCGCGCGGCATTATCACCGAGGACGAGATGCTCTCAGCAATGGCGGAGCGTTTCAACACGACCTATATAAATACGGAGCTTGTCGTCCGTCGACCCGAAATTCTGAAAAACATACCTGAGCAAATCGTCAAAAAGCACTGCATAATGCCGCTTGACGTGAAGGCGGGGCAGATAATAATCGCCACGCACGATCCGCACGACATCGGCGCGTTCGAGGACGTAAAGATGGTCACGCGTATGGACGTCGGTTTTGTCCTTGCGCCGCAGCGTATCATCGAAAGCGCGATTGAAAAGTACTACACCAACGCCGGCAACTTCTTCGTGTCGGACGAAGCGACGCAAAAGGTTGTCCAGCAGACTTCGGCGGCAACCCAGCAAAAGTTGTCCGAAATCGAAAGCCGCGTTGACAACACGCCTGTCGTCAAACTTATCAACAGCCTTATCACGCAGGCGTACATGCGCCGCGCGTCTGATATTCATATTGAGCCGTTTGAGGAGCAAATCCTTGTCCGCATGCGTATCGACGGCGAGCTTGTCGAATGTATGCGCTTGGACATTTCCACGCTTAACAGTATCGTTTCGCGTTGTAAAATCCTTGCGGGCATCAACATTGCTGAAAAGCGAATCCCGCAGGACGGCCGTATCGACTTCAACAACGGCGACATCAACATCGACCTTCGTGTCAACACGCTGCCCACGATTTACGGTGAAAAGGTCAACATGCGTCTTCTTGCAACCGAGGACGCCGCTCTTATCACACTTCCCGACCTTGGCATGCCCGACAAACTGTTTAATCAGTTCTCCCGCATCATCAAAGCGCCGAACGGGATCATTCTTGTCACGGGGCCTACGGGTTCAGGTAAGTCGACGACGTTGTACGCCGTCCTTAGCGAACTCAACAAACCGAACGTCAATATAACGACGGTCGAAGACCCTGTCGAAAAGCAAATCTTCGGCGTCAATCAGGTGCAAACCAACGCAAAGGCGGGCTTAACGTTCGCAAGCGGACTTCGCGCAATCCTGCGTCAGGACCCGGACATCGTCATGATCGGTGAAATTCGTGATACCGAAACCGCCGAAATCGCAATCCGCGCCGCTATCACAGGCCACTTGGTTTTGTCCACGCTGCACACCAACGACGCCGCGTCAAGTATCGTCCGTCTTATCGACATGGGTGTTGCGTCATACATGGTCGCGTCGTCCGTGAACTGCGTTGTCGCGCAAAGGCTTGTCAAAAAACTTTGCCCGGAATGCAAGAGAAAACGCGAAATCAAGGCGGAAGAAGCCGCACTTTTGAAAGACCCGTCAATCACTCATATTTATGAGCCTGTCGGCTGCCCCCGCTGCGGCAACACCGGCTACAAGGGACGTACCGCAATTTACGAAATTATCGAAATCGACAGCGACCTTCGCCGCATGATATCCGAGGGCAGGACAACCGAGGAAATCCGCGACTTTGCCAAAGAGCACGGCGCAACGTTTTTGGAAGACAGCATCCGCACGCTCATCGGCAACGGCACGACGTCCATGTCCGAGTTTTACCGCCTTATTTACAGCATTTAATAAACGGGAACAAACCAAAACAAAACTCTGCAACTTCTTGCAGAGTTTTTTAATAAAAAAAGCGAGGCGTTTGCCTCGCTTAATGTTTTGTTGTTAGAAAGTGATTTTATTCGCCAGCGGGTGCTGTGCGAACCCCGTCAATTTCATTTACTAAGTATTCTACGGTGCCTTTTGATTGTTTGCCAATATATTTGACATGGTATTCGTCTACGCTTGCTACATCATCACCTGTTCCTGCGGAAACTTGAGAAGCTGCTTTCCAGACATAAATTTTACCTTTGGCTGTTCCGACGTTTGTTGATGCTACCCAATTGAAAACCTTGCCATCTGCGCCAAAAGCTTCTTCCAGGGCAGTTTGGATAGGATCTTTCGTTTGTGTCCCTGTTTGTGTTCCTGTTTGTGTCCCTGTTTGTGTCCCTGGTGTATCCGATGCACTAGCTGATTCAGCTGCTTCCAACAATTCAGTATAGATTGTATCTGCGATTTTTTTGGCTTGGGTTTTATTGGTGTTATCTGTTTGTTTGTTCAACTGCGTGACCGTAACACCGGCGACCGTACCTGCAAGGACTGCCATGATTGCGATTACGACGATAAGTTCAACGAGCGTGAAGCCCTTTTTGTTTTTTCTAAGTTTTAACATTTATGTTAATCCTCCACTATAATTATTTCAAAATTTGAGCATACAGGGCAAAAAATCCTTATTTTGCGATTAGTAAGTCAAAAACCGCGCTTGAAATGGTGGTTTTGCGGATACTGTGTCATTCCGCGCAACGCACTTTATGTCATTGCGAGGAGCAACGCGACGTGGCAATCTCCCGGAAGGGTAACATTGTTAATAATATGGTGGTTTTTATCAAACTGTCAAAAGGACACTCTTGCTATCATATATAATAGGTGTGTTTTAATAAATATAAATACAAGTGTATATGATATGGAAATAAAGAGCGGTCGACTTTGGTATATAGAAAAAAATTGATTGAAGTTTACAAACGAATTGTATTGATATTTTAATTAGTTCTCTTTTATTCGATTTTAATAATGATGTATTGATAAATAGTGGTGTTGATCAGGTGCGGAAGTTGGTGAAAGCGGATAAAATGGCGTTTATAGTTTTGGGTTTTATAACAAGGTTACCCTTCCGGGAGATTGCCACGGCATCGCCGTTGGCGATGCCTCGCAATGACATAAAGTGCGTTGCACAGAATAACGTAAAGAAAGTATGTGGATTTTGCTATTACTTTTCAGCAAACAAACTCTTGTTATGTTCCGTACAAAGTACTCTGTCATTCTGAGGAGCAAATTGGGGACCCCAAAAGATACTTTGTACTTTTGGGGGAAAGGAGTATGCAAGCATAAGACAGTCGATTGTCGCTTGCGGCAATCGACTGGTCAAAAACGAAGCATACGACGCATCTCCCGGAAGGGATACGAAATAGCATATAAATATGGATTATTTATAAAACTGTCAAAAGGACACTCTTGCTAAATAGATGACCGTCTTTTTAAGGAGAAATTGTCTGCTGTCCGGAGTTAAGTTGTGTATGGATAAATATAATTAGTTTTAATACTGTATAATGTTTATTCGGTTTGTTTTGAATTCCACATAAACACTTTAATCGTTTTTGAAGCGGTTTCCATAATAAGCAACTTCTCGCAATGACATTAAGCACTTCGTACCGAATGAGATAAGGTAACCGCATTGTGATGACAGGACACCCTGGCGTAAGCCGCACAGCGCGCCGATTACCCTGTATGAATTTTGGTAAATGTTAGCATTTGCTGGAAAAAATTTAAAAAAACGTATGAAAATATTTGAATATGTGCATTGAATGGGCGAAAGTTGCACAATAATGGGACTTTTTTGGACTTTTATACAATATAGTACTATTATAGTATTTAAATATTTTCAAAAAAAGTATTGACGAGGCATATTTTATAAAGTATAATTATAAATGCAAAGGGAAACTAAGACATTTTTATATGCAGTTTCCCCTGAACAAAAAAATATCGGACAAAACGTCGCAAAATAAGGATTTGTCGCAGCATTGCTTTGTTCAATGACAGAGAGCGTTGAATAAGCAACATCACTTATTCCATTGCGTGCGAAGCACTTAATGTCATTGCGAGAAGTTGCTTGCAACGCCGTGGCAATCTCCCGGAAGGGACACCGCAATACAAAACCCACGCAAGATACTTTTGTACTTGCGTGGAGGAAAAGGAGCACACAAGCAAAAGAGTGAGCATTATCGCCCCCGATAATGTGATTTCAAAAGTGCAGTGTGCGATGCATCGCCCGGAAGGGACACCGCATTAAATATCGTCGCGTTGTCCAAATCAAACATTGAAATAATTATAGTGGAGGATTAACATAAATGTTAAAACTTAGAAAAAACAAAAAGGGCTTCACGCTCGTTGAACTTATCGTCGTAATCGCAATCATGGCAGTCCTTGCAGGCACGATTGCAGGCGTAACCGTGTCACAACTTAATAAACAGACCAACAAATCAGCGCAAAGTGAAGTCGATGCGCTTATGAATGATTTTAAATCATACATGCTTGACTATCCGACTGATGTTAAAACAAAGGATCAATTAAAAGCGGCCGTCGAAGCGTTTGCGACAGAAGCACAGACCACAAAAGGACTTTCGGAGAAGTTTTTGGATGAAAATGATCATAAGGCAGGCGAACACAAGTTTAAATATTCTGTGGATGATGATTTGACTGTAACATTTTCTTGCACAAAAAAAGGTAGTTCTGGAAATGATCCGACTGCAACATACAAATATAAAAATGTACTTGGAGACTAATAAAACATACTAAACATAAAGGCGAGGCGGTTGCCTCGCTTTTTTATAGTTATTATGGATATGATTAAAAATAAGAAAGGGCTTACGCTTGTCGAACTTATTGTTGTGATTGCGATAATGGCTGTCCTTGCGGGAACAATCGCCGGGGTTACCGTGTCGCAGTTGGACAAGCAAAAAAACAACAACGCCCTTTCGGAAGTCAAGATATTGATGAAAAATTTTCAAAACTTTATGCTTGATTACGAGCATAGGGGCGATATTTTGTCGGCAACAACCGCAGCCGCCGCAAAAACCGCGGGCGAGTCAGCAATGACAGCGTTCAAAAACGAAGCGACAAGCAGTGAGAATGTAGACTTTGTTGATAGCCTTGACGAGGCAAAGGCGGGAAAACATATGTTTAATACTTCGGTTTCCGCAACGGTCAGCAACGGCAAAGTTATTGTAACTTTCACCATAGCGGCGAAAAAGGTTGGAACGATAGGTTCCGATCCTACGGTATCTTGGGACTACGCCGAATAACCATACTATTTTAACTAAAAATTTTGACAAAGAAAAAGCGAGGCGTTTGCCTCGCTTTGATTTCGCGCATTGATTGTACCTTAAAGTGTGCCGCGGTATCGTGCGGGAGCTGTTCTCGTTATCATAAGAAGCATGATAACCACCCCCTTTTGGTACAATCACATTGATACCAAAAAATATTATATCACTTGCATACAGAAAAAGCAATACAAAAAGCGAGGCGTTTGCCTCGCTTTTTGATTTAAATCGTGTTATATTTTAGTTGTCTGCAAGCGCGTCCGAATACGTATAAATGGCTTTCGGTTGTTGATTTGCGTTGGTGCCTTTATGTTTGCAATAGAACATTACAGAAACACTCCTGCCACTTGCTGCGTTTGCGGTGCCATCAGCATCACTTTTATAGATATAAGCGTAAAACTTATGTTCGCCCGCAACTTTCCCTTCTGAGTTATTATTATCAACAATTGAAAGTGCGGCGGCGGAAAGTTTGTTCTCCGATATAAATTCATAAACAGCATATGTTAATTCACCGACATTATCAATTTTTTCACTATTCCATGTTTCACCAGTGGGCATACTGAATGCCGTAGTACCATCAGGTAGTGTTGTAGGTGCTGTTGTAGGGAGTTTGTAATCAATCATAAAGTTTTTGAAGTCCGAAGCAAGTGTTTGAGCCTCCGTCTTTGCCGTATTGTTTGTTTGCTTATTAAGTTGCGCTACCGTAACACCGGCGACCGTGCCTGCAAGGACTGCCATGATTGCGATTACGACGATAAGTTCAACGAGCGTGAAGCCCTTTTTGTTTTTTCTAAGTTTTAACATTTATGTTAATCCTCCACTATAATTATTTCAATGTTTGGTATCGGCAAAAACGATGTTGCTTATTCAATTCTCTCTGTCATTGAACAAAGCAATGCTGCGACAAATCCTTATTTTGTGAGAAATAGTAGAATGATAATGCAAAAAATAATATATTGACACTGTACGCGCGAAGTAGTATAATTATATAGGTATGAAAAGGCGTGTTTTCAAAAATAAAAAAGGCTTTACGCTCGTTGAACTTATCGTGACCATTGCCATTATGGCGATTCTTGCCACGGCGGTTACGCCTGCCGTTTACGTCACGACAAAACGCCGCCAGAAGAGCGCTGCTGAAACCGACACGCAAACCATGTACAGGAACGCGATCGCGGCGGTTACGTACCTTTCGGGGCAGTATATTTATCCCAACAAGCCGGATCCGCGCAAAGAAGAGGTGGACAACGGCGTGCACGGGTGGTACGTCACGTATTCCGCAATGGTGTGCAAGCGCATTTATCAGACCGTAATCGGGCTGGACATCCCCGTCAAATACTACGATCCCGATGCGAGGCCGACGCAGGTCCTTGTGCCGCAGGGCTGCAACGAGGTGAAACGCAGTTCCTTTGTCAGCGCAGACAACAAAAATCCTTATATCGTCATTCAGGTTGTGGGCGTCACGGCGGCGGAAAGCGCAGAAATCGAATATTACCTCATCGTCAGCTACCACAACGACAAGAATCAGTTTGCGGCGTTTGACGGTGCTAACGACGTTACGGACGTCACCAATAAAAAAGCAGAATACATACTAAGGTATCCCACCGCCGAAAACGATGCAGGCAAACAACTAAACCGCGCATATCAGAACAATAAGGGCAATCCCATTCGCTATACGTTCAAAATAAGAACAAAGTAACGCTATTATGAAATATATCTTGCAGTTTTTTTACCTGGTTTTACAGTTCACCTGGGGCGCGATTCAGAACGTCCTGGGGTTTTTGCTTTTCCTGAAAAATATCAGGTGCGAGCACGCCTATTACCACGGCGCAATCCTGACCTTCCACGAGGGCGATTGGGGCGGCGTGTCGCTGGGCGCGTTTATCTTCATCAACGGCAAGCGCGGCGAGGAGTACAAAAAAACCGTGTCCGTGCATGAGTACGGCCATACCATTCAGTCGCTGATTCTGGGGCCGCTGTATCTGTTTGTCGTCGGGATTCCGTCGTTTGTATGGTGCAACAACAAGAAGTGCATTGCTATGAGACAGGATAATAATAAATCCTATTACGATCTGTATTGCGAAAGCTGGGCGAACAGGCTCGGCGAGGCGGTCACGCACGAGGAGGCCCCGCACAAGTGAAAGAAAAGTTCAACGGGGTGCTTTTGCATATAGGAAGTCTGCCGTCTGAATACGGCGTCGGCGCGCTGTCCGAGGGCGCGTTTTCTTTTGTCGATTTTTTGGCGGACGCGAAGGTCGATTTCTGGCAAACGCTGCCGTTATCGCCAACGTCTTTTGGCGACAGCCCGTATCAGTCGCCGTCGGCATTTGCAGGGAATCCGTACTTTATTGATATAAATACGCTTGTTAAACGCGGGCTTTTGACCGAAAACGAGGCAAAACGCGCCAAAACAAAATCACTTGACTACGCCGAAATTTTTAACTCGCGATACGACGTGCTGCGCTGCGCGTTCAAAAGATTTCAAAAAAATTCCGATTATTCAAAGTTTCTTGAAAATAACGAATATTGGCTGGACGACTTCGCGCTGTTTATGGCGCTCAAAGTCAAAAACGGGTTTTCGTCGTTCGATACGTGGGAAAAGGACGAAAGACGGCGTGATACGCTGTCCGACGAAAAAATCGCCGCGCTTCAAGACGAGTGCGATTTCTGGCGGTTTTTGCAGTTCGAGTTCTATCGCGAATTAACCGCGCTTAAAGACTACGCAAAATCCAAAAACGTCGCGCTTATCGGCGATATTCCCATCTACGTTGCGTACGACAGCGCGGACGTCTGGGCGCACCCCGAAATATTCAGACTTGACAAAAATATGCGCCCGAAAGAGGTCGCCGGCGTGCCGCCCGATTACTTCTCCGCCGACGGGCAACTGTGGGGCAATCCGCTGTACGACTGGAAAAAACAGCAGGCAGACGGCTTTTTGTGGTGGCATCACCGCTTGCTGCATCAGTTTCAATTCTTCGACAAAATCCGCATCGACCACTTCCGCGCGTTTGAAAGCTACTACGCCGTGCCGTATGGTGCAACGACCGCAAAAATCGGCAGGTGGGTGAAGGGCGTCGGCACGAAAATCTTCGACGGGCTTGACCTCGACGGCAGAATCATCGCCGAGGACCTCGGAATTATCACCGACAAGGTGCGCCGCCTTGTGAAACGTACCGGCTTCCCCGGAATGAAAGTCTTTCAGTTCGCTTTCGACGGCAAGAGCGATAACGAGCATCTGCCGGAAAACGTAAGGTATAACACCGTCTATTACACCGGCACGCACGACAACGATACGCTGAAAGGCTGGTACGACGCGCAGGGTGACGGCACAAAAGAGTACGTCAAAAAAAACCTCGGCGCAACCGACGAGAACGTCTTTGATAAAGTTTTCAAAAAGGTAATGCGCTCCCGCGCGAAATTCGTCATCGTGCCTATGCAGGACTATCTGTTGCAGGGCTCGGAGGCGAGAATGAATACCCCGGGGACGAACGATGGGAATTGGAAATACGTCCTGCCGAAAAATTACGCAAAGGTGAAAAACCGCATAAGAAAGTACGTCAGGAACAGATGTTCAGATAGCCGAGCCAGGAATAAATAAGGGAAACAACGTTAAAATCCTGTGCCTTTTTCGGTGATGATATTTTCACCGCTTAGGTAAATTTTGTAATATACCTCACGATATTCTTGCGATTTTCCCTTGTAATAAAGATAAATCGCTTTTTGCTCCGTGTTAAAATCGGCGGAAAAAGTCCCTTTTTTTTCGGGAACGCCGTACGAATCAGCCCATTTTAAGGACGAAAACCTGTTTTTCAAAGTATTGTAAGCGGCTTCCGAGTACGCATCCGTCCATATTTCGTCGATACTGCCATACAACAAAAGATCTGTCACGTCGATTTCGATCCCCGTAAGTTCGGTGAAGAACGCAGGGCGTTCAACGACTTCCTGCGCCCACGAAACGATTTGTGCAGAAATTTGCTTCCCGTTGTATATGTAGTTGACTTCGTCGGTTTTCTTGTTGAGTATGCCCACGGTTGCGCCCGAAACGACGCCGGCAAGCACCGCCATAATCGCAATTACGACGATAAGCTCCACAAGAGTGAAACCTTTTTTATCGTATTTCATAATTATATTATACAAAATCGCCGACGTTTTGTCAAAACCGACGTATTATCAGGGCGAAACGAAAATACGATTTTGGAAAACCGCCGTTTTTCGTTTTGTCGAGTTCAATTTTTTTGAAGATTTTTTTGAAATTGAAAAGCGTAATATGTTGTGTATATTGACAGCAGTCATTGTCATATTGACAGCGGCGCACGGGATATTATAACAAGGAAACCCTTCCGGGAGATTGCCACGCTACGCTCGCAATGACACAGTACTTCGTACGGAATATAACAAGAGTTTGTTTACCGGAAACTATTTGCAAAATTTTCGTACCTTCTTTATTCTATCCCGTGCAACGCACTTATGTCATTGCGAGGAGCAACGCGACGTGGCAATCTCCCGGAAGGGTAACCGCATTGTAATGATATAAAGAGTGTCGCACGGAAGTGGTAACATATCAGGACTTGCCGTTGCGTTTGTCGCAAAGTATGAGCGATATATCGTCGCGCACGATGCAAAGGAATTTCAAAAGACATTCCGTCTCGGACACGGTAAGGTCGCGCGTCAGTATCGTCGCAACGGACAGGGCAAGATTTGTGAGTTCAATGACGTTGAGCCGCGAAAGTTCCATAAGGCAGTTTATGTTTTCGTTTGGAAATTAGTGCGAAACGGCGAAAACGGGACGTGCAAAATGGCGCGTCATAATGCAAAATAACTTGACATTCTGTTGTAATATCTTGTATATTATATTTATAGCAATAACTTTTGGGCGCATTATGCCCAAAATTGCACATACTATGGCTATACCGCCGGGTTTTCCGGCGTATCGGAGGAGAGATATGAGAGCAAAAAAATCAAGCAAAAACTTACTTCGTATCAGCGGACTTGCATTAGTGTTTATGCTTGCAGTCGCACTGCTTGTCAGCGCAATTTCTTTTACGCGCGTGGGTGCGATTGATAACAAAACGGCTTTTGCGGCAGGTACGTACACGCCCGGCACGCAGGAGCTTGCCATCGGTTCGCCAAGTTGGAATTGGAACGTGCCGCTTAAAGCGGATGCGGACGGTAATATTGCCGTTTACACTTATAGACCAAATACATACAAAAACTATTTTTCTTATGTCGGGGGAATATATAGCACTAGTGTTGAAAGTTCAGACACCAGTGCTAATACATCACATGTAATATTAACCGGAAGTGTAAGAGAAAGGCTGTATGCTTATTATAAACTGCCCGATGAACTTGTTTCACTTGGCGCGACGATTGAAATCAGTGCAAACCTTGACAGCGCATATAAATTTACTAGTCTAAAAGAAACAGCTACATTTATTTCCGTAGCGGATAGTGTTAAAAAAATCGAAGAAAACGAAGATACAGACAAATTAACTGCCGAACAAATCGTTGACGCAACGTATAACTTGGGCACGTCCTGGAAAGTCACGGCGGGCAGACAATATATCCTTGTATATGCAGGCGGACAAGTAAAAGGCACTACCACTTCGAAAATCGAAATCAGCGGGCTTGAAATCACGATTAAGGTCAAGTCTGTCGATAACCCGAGCTTTTTCACACCCGTTACCGCAGCGTGGGACGGAACAACCAAACCGGACATTGCGGTTTTGGATACCATTGCAAACATATCGAATCTTTATACCACCAACAACAATATTGTCGGCAACCTTGACTGGGCATTGAACGGCGAAGACGTTCTTGATCCTACGTTCAACAAGTTGACGTCAATCCGCACCGACGGAACGCAAACAAAGCGGTTCTCCTTCCTGCTTTTTGACAAATTCTTCGGGCTTAAAGAGGCGGATATCAAAGGTTTTGACATTCTTCAAGCATATAGCGGCGAAGGCGCAATAACGGACGGCTCCGCAAAAACATACAGAAGAAGCGATTATACATTAGAACAGCTGAAAACGTTGCGTTATCCGACGGGCTTGGAAAGCATAACGGTTGAGCCGTTTGCGTTTGACAATAACGACCCCGCAACGGGTTCTTTCCGCGGGCTTTACGTCACGGTCATTTACGACGGAAAAGACAACAATGCGTTGCCTATCGAAACCGACACGATATATCGTGTAAATTATAAAAACTCAATCAATCTTTCGGGTAAGACGTTGAGCGTCGACTGCGACGGTATCGACTACACCAAGCCCACGGCATTGAACGAAGTTGCTCTCCTTACCGAAAGCGTTTTTAACGAAAACGATGGCGTCACGTATTTTTATACCGACACAATAAAATTCAAACCTGTTCTTGAAGACACCGACACTCGCGGTGACGTCAAGTATTTCTATACCCTTTACAAAATAGTTGACGGCAACTACGTCGAAATCGAAGGGCAAGTAGGCATTGCAATCAACAACCCCGGTTCCGACATCTTCACCCTTTCGGGACTTGAAAAGGGCGAATACGCAATCAAGTTCAAAGCGATTGACACGGTCGGACGATTCTACGAAGGCGCGAGTGCGGAACAAATCGCACTTTTTAACAGCATACAAAAAAGCTGGGCAAACCACGCCGTTTACAGCGATGATTACCATCACCATTTCACAATCGACGACATCAAGAGCCTGCCCGAACAATGGCAAAAATCAATTTACCTTGAAAAAGGCGGCGCATATAACGGCGAATGGACGAATCAGAACGTCGTTATCGAGTTCAATACGCTCTCTTCCATCATGGAAATAACCTATCAAATCAGTTATCGCAACCTTAAAAACGGAGTTTTCGTAGGTAAACAGACCGAATGGGTGAGCATCAACGACAAAATCGTCGATAACAAATATATCATAGGACATGACGAAATTTCGCCCGAAGGATACGAACGCATCTATTATTTCCAAGCGATTTATAATTCGTCAAATATCACGTACACCGTTGACGTTCCCGTGAAATACGACAACTATAACGGATACAAGCCCGAAATTGCAAGGCTTCTTGACTTCTCGACAGACGCGTATGCCGACTTACTGCCCCTTCTTGTGAACCTTAACTACAAACAAGTCGGGAAAGACGGCTACGTCAGCGAATTTTTGGGCAGCCCGATGACTCTTTATTACGCAATCACCCGTGACGGCGTCGAGGGCGCGGCAAAGGAACTTTCGCTTGATACAAACGACGTTTATATGGATTTGTTCGAGGGCAGAAACGTTTCAGGCCTCACGCAAATTCAGGTCAGATTCTGGCTTGTCGACGAAGCGGGCAATACAAACGAGGATACCACCTACAACGTCAACCTTGACAGGGCAAAGATCAACGTCAACTTCAACATCGATACGAACGCCCGAAGATACTTCAACAATACGACCGACGTAAGTACGTCGCTTGTTTCGTACACGTTGTCGAACAAGTTTACAGGCACTATCCCGTCGGGGAAAATCGGCATTACTTTCGACGCGGCGTACGACGGCGTTAATGCAGGAAAAAGACACGTGATTGTCAGCAACGTCCTGGCTTCCTACGTCGAAGGCTCGGCTTATACGGCTGCGCTCATCGACGAATATGAAAAGGTTTACTTTGACGTCAACGGCAACGTCATCACCCTCGTGGACGGCAGGTTTGTCGTCGGCACGCACGAAATAAGAAAAGCCCGCCTTACGATCGACGAGAATTACGAACATGCGAAGTTTGTTTATAACGGCACCATCAACTACGCAATGACCGACTACGTTTCGGGCGACGGCTCTTTATTGGTGCTCGATAAGGTTTTGGGCGACAAAGCGGACGAATGGAAAAATATCCAATGGAAAGGCACGTTCCAGCTTGACAGCATTGCCGTCAACCCCGGGCTTCGCGCGTCGCTTATAAATATCGAAATCGCGGGCGAACTGAACAACAATTACCAGATCACAAACGCGGGCGGCTCCGCAAGCGCACCCAAAGCGTATATCGATATCCTACCAGCCAAACTCGGTAAAATCACGCTTATCGCCTCAAAGATTTATAACGGCGAAAATACGATTCTGACGAACTCGGACAACTGCACGTTTAGTATCGAGGGACTGCAAGGCACGGACAACATCACGCTCGAATACGGCACGATTATCCTGCCCGGCAAGGACGTCGGCACATATACCTTTAACGTCAACGATTTCAAACTCGTCGGCGAAAGAAAAAAATTCTATGACCTGACAGACGTTACCGTTGAAGCGACGATTACCGTAACGCCCAAACCCATCACGGTTACGGTGAATAACGTCGATAAACCTTTCGACAACAAAACGTCGTTCCAGATCAGCAGCTATGCGTTTGGCGGCGTTGTATCGGGCGACGACGTGAAACTGTTAACAAGCACGGGCAATACGGCAAATATCAACGTCGGCACTTATCCCGATTGCAAAGTCACGCTGGGTATTACCGGCAATGACAGCAAAAACTACGTCCTGAACGTTACCGAGGCGGTTGTTACGGTCACCATTTCTCCGCGCGAAATCGGCGGCGCGAAAATCACCGGTATTTACGCTGTCGACACGAACGGCAATTACTACTACATCAATGAAATCGGCGCAGGCGAAGTTGTGATTTATCAGAAAGACGGCGCAGGTTATATCGCGTACAGCAAGGACGAAAACGGCAAGGCAAAGACCGAAAACGTTGACGTTTTGCCAGCAGGCGCAACCGTCTGGGTGCTCGATACGTTCGTAAAAGGCGGCGTTTGCATCATCAACGGTCACCGCTTCGAGCTGTCGCAAGACATCGTTTACGCAATCGAATACTATGAGGATACCGAACTCAAAAACAAACTCGACATCGGTGAAATCGACTTCACACAGCGTCAGTATCAGCCCGTCGTCGTCGATCAGAACGGCAAAACATTCATTATCAACGTCGACATTAAGGACGGCGTTTACGACACCACTTCGGGCGCGTATAAATATACGTTGAAAATCGAAAGCTTCGGCGCGAAAAGCAACTTCCAGAAAATAACGGGCTTCAACGACACGGAAACCAAAGTCGTGTCCGTGCTTGACTTCTCGGACGTCAAGTTTGAAAATAAAATGTTCAACGACAAAGGCAACGTCGATAAGTTCAGCGCTCCGTACAACGCGGCGGCATACACGCTTAACGTCATAAGCCCGTCACAGTTGAAAATTGAATCGGAGGAATACTTCAAGAAGGGCGCAGACGGCGTATGGCAACCCGTTTCCGCGGCAATCGACGCTGGTGTTTACTACGGTAAGTTCACGGTATCGCGCTCGAATAACGAATACATTATTGAACAAACTTTCACGATTGAAAAAATCGGCACCGAAATTAAGATTAAAGACGCGTCCGTTACGTACGACGCAAAATACGGCGAAGACTTCGCTGAAAAAGTGCAAAAGGTCGATGACGCGTTCAATTACTACAAGACGACTTACGGCATGGTCATCGGCGCAAACGACATCGTTTACGAATATTCCTTTGACGAAGATTTCAAGACGATTCTCGGCAGTGCTCCCGTCCGTCAGGGTGGCGGCGTATGCTACGTCCGCGTGAGATATAAGGGCAACGAAAACTTCATCGGCTCGGTCTCGCTCGCCCGCAAAATCAACGTTAACGGCGCGAAATTCAACCTTGTCGATATCACTGCAAACGTAGGCGAATCGTTCAATCTGCCCACGGTTGAAAATCTTATCGACAAAGACTCCGTCGGCGGCAACTACAAAGAAATCGCAAAAGACTTTGTCATCGTTTATCGTGTCAGCGACGCCAGTTACAAGGTCGTGAATAACGCTGCGGGACTTGTGGGCGAAGGCAGATATCCTTACAGAGTCGTTCATAAAGGACTTATCAAGGGCGGCGCCTGGACGGTCGACAGCAGTGCGGAATCCGAAAGATATACCCGTGCCGTGTCGGCGGACGGCATAATCGAAGCGACGATTTCCATCACCGAAAACGAACTTAACTCGGTATGGGGCGGCGACGTCAACGTTCCCGACGATAAAGTTCTGGAAGATAACGGCATCGGCACGATCTCGGGCAGCTGGACGCAGGCTGACAGCGGATACACCGTTTACTTCTGCATACTCGACAGAAACATCGCCGCAAGCCGCGATAACTTCACCAACGGTTTAAGACAAAATAAGGAAATCTTTGGCAAAGAGTACGTCGCTGGCAAGGTCTACTTCCTGTCGCTCAGCGAATATAAGAACAAAAGCGTCCTTATGAACGCCGACAAACAGCCCAGACTTATGAGCCCCGCAACCGTAACGATGAACGTCAGCGCAAACGGCGCGAAACTCATCAGATACAACAACGGCGAATGGACGGAAGTAAACTACGTCGATAACGGCGACGGTACCGTAACGTTTGAAACCGATAAGCTCGGCTACTTCATCTTTGCAGAAGACTACGTCGCGCCCAAAGCGAAAACAAACACGCTGGCAATCGGCATCGGCGCAGGCGTGGGCGGCGCGGCAGCGCTTATGGCAATCATCGTGGTTACGTTGGTCGTCATTAAGAGAAAACGCGCATAATCGTTAAACAAACGCACGCGACGGCGTGCCGTTTCCAAAATATAAAATATTTTATAAGGAGAAGAAAAATGAACAAATATGCAGGTACAAAAACCGAAAAGAACCTCGAAACGGCTTTTTCGGGCGAATCACAGGCAAGAAACAAGTATACTTACTTTGCGTCGGTTGCGAAAAAAGAGGGCTATGAACAAATCGCGTCCCTGTTTCTGAAAACCGCCGACAACGAAAAAGAACACGCCAAACTTTGGTTCAAGGAACTTAACGGCATCGGAAACACAACGGAAAACCTTGTTGCTGCGGCGGCGGGCGAAAACTACGAATGGACGGATATGTATGCGGGCTTTGCAAAAACAGCCGAAGAAGAAGGCTTCCACGAACTTGCGGCGAAATTCAGACTTGTCGCGGCGATCGAGAAACACCACGAAGAAAGATATCGCGCGCTGTTGAAAAATATCGAAACGGCGGAAGTTTTCAAAAAATCCACGGTGAAAGTGTGGGAATGCAGGAACTGCGGCCATATCGTCGTCGGAGAGTGCGCGCCCGAGGTTTGCCCGACGTGCAATCATCCCCAAAGTTATTTTGAAATATCCGCGGACAACTATTGATTGTCGCAAAACACGCGGGAAACCATTTTCAAAGCGTCGGGACACCCCGACGCTTTTTAATGTTTAATATTATATATTATATATTATATTGTTTATATAATGAAAATGAAGGGCGGCGGGTAAATTTCGAAGGCGAGAAGAAGCGCGATATTTTCAAAAAAAATAATAATAAAAAAATTTTCTTTTCCTTCTTAAAAACGGTTTACAAAAAATGCCGCTTGTGTTATTATAACCCTAACAGAAATCTTTAATTATGTCCAGAGAGGCATACAAGGTTATCATACAATAAACAGGTGTATCATATCTTGCGTGTCTTGACGCAAGATTTTTTTTGAGGTTTTATGGAAATTAAGGCAAACATTATGGATGATACGGCTGTCGCCCGCGCGCTTAAAAGGGTATCGCACGAGATTATCGAAAGAAACGACTCCCTGGAAAACGTCGTGCTTATCGGCATTAAAAGCCGTGGTATCCCCCTTGCCGGAATAATTGCCGAAAACGTGAAAAAATACGAAGGCGTGTCGCTTGACGTGGGTGAACTCGATATAAGTCTTTATCGTGACGACCTTGCGGAAAAAAGCGAAACTCCCGTTATCGAAAAAATCAACGTTCCCTTTGAAGTAAGGGGACGAGACGTCGTCCTTGTTGACGACGTTTTGTTTACCGGAAGGACGGCGCGCGCCGCAATCGACGCCGTGTTCACGCTGGGACGTCCGCGCACGATACAACTTGCCGTGCTTATCGACCGCGGTCATCGCGAACTTCCGATACGCGCGGACTACGTCGGCAAAAACCTGCCAACGTCCAAGCAGGAGGTCGTAAGGGTAATGATACCGCCCTATGACGAGAAAATCGCCGTCGACCTGTTTTCACTCTGATATATCAAAATATAAATAAATTTTAAAGGAGATTGTTACTTATGAAGATGATTTACAACGTTGAAGACAAGTTGTCCTTCAAACAAACGCTTGTGTACTCGCTTCAACAATTCTTGGCGGTCGTATGCGCGACGATTCTCGTGCCTATTCTTTCCTCGGGAAACGGCGTCAACATGAGCCCCGCTGCCGCACTTTTCGGCGCAGGTATCGCAACCCTGTTCTACGTATGGGTTACCAAGAAAAAGAGCCCGATGTTCATCGGAAGCTCGTTCGCGTTTATCTCGGCGTTGATCGGTGCAACTCAATACGGCTGGTGGGGAATTATTCTCGGCGGCGTATTCGCAGGCGCTGTATACTGCATACTTGCCTTTATCGTCTGGAAGAAAGGTACTGAATGGATCAACAAACTTATGCCCGCGGTCATCATCGGGCCCACGGTTGCTCTTATCGGCTTAGGTCTTTCGGGCAGTGCAATCGGCAACCTTACCACTGCAAGCGGCAGCGGACAATCTTACAACCTTGTCGCAATCTTTTGCGGATTGTTTGCCTTCTTCGTAACGGTCTTCGTATCCTGCAAGGGCAGCAAAAAAATGCAACTTATGCCTTTCATCATCGGTATCGGCGCAGGTTACCTTCTCGCATCGTTCTTCTCCATCTTCGGATACGCATGCGACGTCGAATATCTCAAAATCGTCAACTGGACTCCGCTTGTCGAAAACTTCGTAAAAGACGGCAAATTCACGGGCGTCACCGCATTCCTCGATTATCCGCACCTTGCGATTATCGAAGCAATTAAGGAATCCGTAAACGGCACCGCAAGACTTACCGGCACGGGCGTCGGCACAATCGCGCTTCTGTTCATCCCCGTATCGCTGGTTGTTTTCGCGGAACATATCGCGGACCACAAAAACATGAGCACAATCATCGAAAAAGACCTTCTTAAAGACCCCGGTCTCCATCGCACGCTCATCGGCGACGGCTTCGGAACGACCGTTGGCACAATCTTCGGCTGCTGCCCCAACACCACTTACGGCGAATGCATCGGCTGTGTGGCAATCACCAAAAACGCCTCGATTTACACCATAATCGGCGCGGCTGTTATCGCGATTATAATCGCGTTTTTCAGCCCGTTCATTGCGCTTATCGAAACAATTCCCACCTGCATTCTGGGTGGCGTATGCCTGGCGCTCTACGGATTTATCGCAGTCAGCGGTCTTAAAATGCTGCAAAACGTCGACCTCGGCGAAAGCAAAAACCTCTTCGTCGTATCAGCAATCCTTATTACGGGTATCGGCGGACTCGCTCTTAAATTCGGTCTTGCAACGCAGGGCAAAGCAATCATCACCATCACCAACATCGCAACCGCTCTTATCGTAGGTATCCTTACCAACGTCATTCTTTCCATCAAAACCAAGAAAGAAAAACAGGGCGAAGTCAAAGACGGTGAAAGCATCGCGGTCGTGGGCGAAGGCGTAACGTATGACACGGACGACAAACTCCCCGGCGTCAGAAAAGACGAAGTCGTGGCAGACAGCGAAGCAGTCGACGAAGCAGTCGAAGAACTCGGACTCGAAGACGAAGACAAAACCGCGACGGTGGAATTCCAAACGATTGAAGAAGCAAAGGACGAATTGTCCGACAAGTAATAATCAACGAAATATCAAAAAGTCCTCATAGTTTTATGAGGACTTTTTTTATACCTGAAATGCATTTTTGTTGCGTGGGCACCTTGTTGCCTTTGGCGCGATGAGCCAATCGGCAGTGATATGCCTACGGCGTGATATTGTCTTCGACAGTGATGAAACACTTTGCGATATAAAAAAGCCCTGACTAATGTCAGGGCAATGCAATTATTCGTTCAATTATTGCGGATTATTTCGTACCGAAAATTCTGTCGCCGGCGTCGCCGAGACCGGGGACGATGTAGCCGTTTTCGTTGAGGTGAGAGTCTTTGCAGCCGACGAAGATGTGTACGTCGGGATGTTTTGCGTGGACCTTTTCAATTCCTTCGGGCGCGCCGATGATGCTCATAAACTTAATGTTCTTGCAGCCTTTTGCCTTAATGAAGTCGATTGCCGCAATTGCGCTGCCGCCGGTTGCGAGCATCGGATCGAGAATGATGACTTCGCGGTTTGCGATATCGTCGGGAAGTTTGCAGTAGTACTCCTTGGGTTCAAGCGTTTCGTGGTCGCGATAAAGACCGACGTGTCCGACTTTTGCGGTGGGGACAAGAGCAAGGATACCGTTTACCATGCCGAGACCTGCGCGGAGAATAGGCACGATTGCGATGTCATTTGCAATAACGCGGGTTTTAGTGACCGCAATCGGGGTTTTAACCTCAATTTCTTGCGTATTGATATCGCGGAGAGCCTCAAACGCCATAAGCATTGCGACTTCTTCCACAAGTTCGCGAAACTCTTTGCTGCCGGTACGTTCATCACGCATAATTGCAATTTTGTGTGTGATAAGAGGGTGATTGAAAATGGTTACGTTGTTCATAAAACACCTCACAATATTTACTTTTAACATAGTAACATTTCGGCGTTTTTTTTGCAAGCAAAATACGCATTGTTCGACATATTTTTTAAGGCATATTGCAATAAAAAAATTAGCAAAAAAACACGAATTTCGTCAAATTGATATTTTCAAAACCTTGATAACGTAAATTTATTGTGTTATAATATACACAGTATAAGTATTTTCTAATTTACTTTAAGGGTTATATTATTAAAGAGGAGTTTGAAAAATGTTAGCAGCAGTTTCATCCAATGAAGTATGGCAGAAAATCGTCGATTTCTTTACCATCACGGTGAAAGACTTTTTCGTTGAATTATTGGCAGAAAATCCCCCGATTAAGTTCATATTGCTTGTTGCGGGCGCAGCGCTCGTACTCATCGGCTTAATCGTTATTATCGCGGTTTGTGCAAAGAAGAACAAGGCGAAGAAAGCGGCAAAGAAAGCGGCAAGACAAAGCGTCAAAGACGCAAAGAAAGCAAGTAAGAGTGGCAAAGTCGCAGCAGATGAAAAACCCGCTGTGAAAGAAACGCCCGTCGTACCCGCGACACCCGCACCTGCGCCCGTTGCGGCAGCGGCACCTGCACCCGCGCCTTATATCGAGGACGAGAAGAAGTTCGACGCCGACGCTTTCGATGACGAGCTGCCTCCGTTTGAAGACAAAAAACCCGCTCCGCAGGAACAAATCGATATGTCGAAGTTTATCGCGGAAGACAAAGTTTATGCTCCCGTGGAAGAAGAAAAACCCGTCGCGCCCGCGCCCGTTCCCGCATACGTTCAGCCGGAAGAACCCGCGCCCGTCGAGGAAAAGCACTATATCGAGCCGGAAAACAACGACAACTTCGTTGACGACAGCTGGGGCAAGGCAAAAATAAATCTGAAACCCAAAAAAGCGCAGAAAGAAGAAAAGACGGAAGAACCCGAAGTCGCCGCGGAAGAACCCGCTCCCGCAAAGAAAAAAGCGATGAAGAAGAAGGCGGAAGTAACGGAAGAAGCCGCACCCGCAAAGAAAGCCCCCGCAAAGAAAAAGGCGGCGGCAAAGATTGAAGAACCCGTCGAGGAAAACGACGAAGCCGATAAACCGAAGGTCGTCGGCAAATATACGATCGAAGATACCGGCTATGCGTATCAGTTCCACCTTTACGCAAACAACGGGCAACTTCTGTACGAAAGCCGTGAATACGCAAGTCTGAACTCCTGCAAGGGCGGCATCGCGACCTTTAAGAAGAACGTCGCAGATTGCGAGTACCGCATCGACGTCGATAAGAACGGCGGCTACAAGTACATCTTCAAGAAGGGCAACAGCATTTACATCGGCGAAACGTACTCGACCGCAAAAGCAGCGGAACGCAGCGCGGAATCCGTGAAACGCTTTGCACAGGTTTCCGAAATCAGCGAATAAATTTTTAAAATAATTAAAGGGGTTATATCAATATGGCAAAAGAAGTAAAAAAAGCAGCAACAAAAGAGTCCGCACCCAAGACAGCCGCGGCGAAAGAACCTGCAAAAAAAGTTGCGACGAAAGAGCCCGCAAAGAAACCGGCAGTTAAGGAAGTCGCCCCCGCAGAAACCGCAGTAAAAAGCGTTGTCGGAAAATATCGCGTAGATTGCGTTTACGGCGATCTTTATCAATTCTATCTTTATGCAAACAACGGTCAGCTTCTTTACGAAAGCCGCGAATATGCGTCGAAGAAATCGTGCCTGGAAGGCATTGAAACCTTCAAGAAAAATATGCAGGACACAGCAACGACCGTACGTGTGGATAAGGACAAAAACAATAGATATAAGTTCATTATCAAAAACCGCAACAGCATTTACGTCGGCGAAACTTACGACAATAAGAAACAAGCCGAAAGCAGCGCGGAATCGGTGAAACGCTTTGCAGTCGTATCGCAGGTCGTCGAATAAGAAAAAACGAAATTACGCACGGTGAAAACCGTGCGTTTTTTTATACGAAATTTGAGGCGGAAGAATATATCTTTGATATATTCTTTTTTTGCGGTTTTTTGCGCGGGATACGATCGTCAAAAATATCTTTTTACAAATTGCGACAAAATGCGTATATTTCGTTGACAAATATACGCTATTTTCATATAATCATATTCAGTCGTATGGTTTAGTAATTGTAAACTTTTTTCTTAAAATTACAAAACTCTCTAATTTTTAGGTTTAGAAATACTAAACAAACGGCGCGGAAACAGGAGGTTATATGGAAATCGGAACCAAACTGAAAAATCTGCGGCTTCGTTGCGGATTGACGCAGGAGGAACTTGCCGACAGGTGCGAACTCACGAAAGGCTACATAAGCCAACTTGAAAACGACCTGACCATGCCGACAATTTCCACCCTGAACGACCTTATGGTGGCACTCGGAAGCGACCTGAAAACCTTTTTCAGCGAAGACGAACCCGAACAAGTCGTGTTCACGAGCGACGACTTTTTCGAAAAGGAAGGCGACGGGCAAAAAATCGTATGGCTTGTGCCAAACAGTCAGAAGAACGAGATGGAGCCTGTTTATATCGAAATCGAGCCGAATACGACGCTTCAGAAAGATATGCCGCATGAGGGCGAAGAATTCGGATACGTCCTTGACGGCGAAATCGAAATCGTCATCGGCAACAACGTCTATAAGTGCAAAAAACGCAACAGCTTTTATTTTGTAAGCAACAAAGTACATTATATTAAAAATACAAAAAATACAACGGCTAAAATCATCTGGGTGTCAAGCCCGCCCACGTTTTAAGGAGAGTATATGTCATCTGCAAACATTATCGAAATCAAAAACGTATCCAAGGAATACGACGGCAAAGTTGTCGTCAAAAACGAAAGCATCGCGATAAAACGCGGCGAATTCGTGACAATTTTAGGACCTTCGGGCTGTGGCAAGACGACGACGCTTCGTATGATTGCCGGCTTTGAAAAACCGACCAGCGGACAAATCTTGTTCGACGGCGAAGATATTTCCAATCTGCCGCCGCATAAGCGCGCCGTAAACACGGTTTTCCAGAAATACGCGTTGTTCCCGCACCTTAACGTGTTCAACAACATCGCGTTCGGTCTGAAACTCAAAACCATTCCCGACGGCACGACGTACACCGACAGAAAGGGCAGGACTTTCGACAATATGAGAAAATATACGAAAGCCGAAATCGCCGAAAAAGTCAATCACGCGCTTAAAATGGTTGACCTTGAAGACTACGGTCACCGCGACGTGAACAGCCTTTCGGGCGGACAGCAACAGCGCGTCGCAATCGCAAGGGCAATCGTAAACGAGCCGAAGTTGCTGCTTCTTGACGAGCCGCTGGGCGCGCTTGACCTGAAAATGAGAAAGGATATGCAGATCGAATTGATGGATATGCATAAACGCCTTGGAATCACGTTCGTTTACGTCACGCACGATCAGGAAGAAGCGCTCACCATGAGCGACAAAATCATCGTTATGCGCGACGGCGAAGTGCAGCAAATCGGCACCCCCAAAAAGATTTACGACGAACCCGCAAACGCATTCGTCGCCGACTTTATCGGCGAAAGCAACATCATGTCGGGCATTATGATCGACGACTATAAATGCAGTTTCTTCGGCACCGAGTTCGAGTGCGTTGACAAAGGCTTTAAACCCAACGAACCCGTCGATATCATCGTGCGCCCCGAAGACATTTATATCACGAAGGGCAAAAACGTCGAAAAGGGACAACTCACCGCAAAAGTAACGTCCTGCGTATTCAAGGGCGACCACTACGAAATCCTTTGCGAAAGCGACGGAAACGAATTGCAGATCGTTGAAAATACCGAGTGCGCCGTCGGCGAAGAAATCGGTATCTTCATTCCGAAAGAAGAAATACACATCATGCACAAAGCGCGCATTATCAACGAATACGAAACCGAAATGGGCGACAACGGCATCGTTAAAATTTGCGAAGCCGACTTTGAAACGAAAAGCGACTTGCCCGCAGGAACGAAAGTTAAAGTGTCGATTCCGTTTGATAAAGTCGACGTTACCGACGACGAAGCCGACGGAACGGTCAGCGCGGACGTCGTGTCGAGCATTTACAAGGGAAGTTACTATCAGGTCATTTTACGCACCGATTTCGACTATGACTTCTTTGTCGACACTCAGGACGAATGGCTTAAAGGCGACCGCGTAGGTATCAATATTAAACCCGAAGACATTAAGGTGGAGGCAATTTAATGAAAGAGAAAATTAAAAATTTCAGATTTACGCGAAAAGCCTTTGCTTATCCGTATATGCTGTTTTTGCTGGTTTTCGTCGTTACGCCGCTTGTGCTGATTCTTGCCAACGCGTTTATTTACGACGGGAAATTCAGTTTCAAAAACTTTGCGATTTTCTTCACCGAAAAGTCAAGTCTGGTGGTGCTTGGAAACTCCATTCTCGTCGGACTTCTGACGACGATTATCTGCATAGTTCTGGGATATCCCGCGGCGTACTTCCTTGCGAAATACAGCGCAAGCAAGATTTTCGTATTGCTGTTTATCCTGCCCATGTGGGTAAACTTCCTTATAAGGACGCTTGCGACGAAAGCGATTTTCGTGTCGATGAACATTCCGCTCGGAATGGGGACGGTCGTGTTCGGCATGGTTTACAACTACCTGCCGTTTATGATACTTCCTTTGCACACGGTGCTTTCGAGCATTGATAAAAACTATATCGAGGCGGCGGAAGACCTCGGGGCAGACAAGTTCCAGGTTTTCGCAAAAACGATATTGCCGTTGTCGGTGCCGGGGATTTTAAGCGGAATCACGATGGTGTTCATTCCCACGATTTCGACGTTCGCGATAAGCCAGCTTTTGTCGGACAGCACGGTATTTTTGTTCGGCGACAGCATTCAGATGAAGTTCGATCAGGGCTTGTACGGCGTCGGCAGCGTCATGAGCCTTGTAATGATAATTCTCGTGCTTATTTCCAACTTTATAATGAACAGGTTTTCAAAAACGTCCGCGACGGGAGGAAGAAACTTATGGTAAAGAAATTTTTTGCAAAAGCATATCTTTATCTACTTCTCGCGCTGCTGTACGCGCCGATAGTGCTGATTATCGTGTTTTCGTTTTTCAACACGTCGATTTTCTCTTTTGACAACGGGTTCAGTTTCGAGTCATACAAGTCGATATTCGCGTCCGACAAAACGCCCGAACTGCTTGCCGCGCTTAAAAACACGCTGATTATCGCCGTCGTATCGAGCGTTGTATCGACGCTTATCGGCACGTTTTCGGCAATCGGCATTTATTGTTTGAAACCGCGTGCGAGAAAGGTTGTGGAAAACGTCAACCAACTGCCCATCATCAACAGCGAAATCGTTATGGCGGTGTCGCTTATGATATTCTTCGTAACGTTCTCGTTCCCAGCGGGATATTTCCGCCTTATCATCGGACACATCAGTTTCTGCACGCCGTACGTCATTCTTTCGGTTCTGCCGAAACTCCAAACGATGGACAACAACGTTTACGAAGCCGCTCTCGACCTTGGCGCAAACCCGTTCAAAGCAATGGTAAAAGTCATTCTGCCCATACTTGCGCCCAGCATTATGTCGGGATTTATGATGGCGTTCACGCTGTCGATGGACGACTTCATCATCACGCAAATCAACAAAGGCGCGGCAACGGGCATCAACACTCTTTCGACGTATATCTACGCCGACGCAAGGGTACAAGGGCTTTCGCCGTTCTGGTTTGCGATATTCAGCATTATCTTTATCGTGGTGCTTACGACCATTCTCGTCGTCAACGTCGTTAAGGTCAAAAAAGCCAAAGCCGACAAGAAAAAGGAGGTTAAAGCATGAACAAGAAAGCAATTAAAATCCTTATTGTGTCGGTTATTGTCGCGGTTATTGTCGGCGGTACGATTGCAGGCATCGTCGTCGTGAACCTTGACAGGAAAAAAGAAAAACTTGTCGTATATAACTGGGCGGACTATATCGATCCCGCCAATATCACGCTTTTTGAAGAGTATTACAAGCAAAAAACCGGCAAGGAAATCGAGGTTGTTTACAGCACTTTCGACACAAACGAAACAATGATGACCGAAGTTACCAAGGGCGACAGCCAGATCGACCTCGTTTGCCCCAGCGAATACTCCATTCAGAAATTGAAAGAGAAAAACCTTTTGCAATCGCTCGATATGTCGGACGGCGACTACGAATTCATAAGTAACGTGTATCCCGCAATCCGCGACAGGGTGGAGTCGATTTTTGGCGCGGAAATGAACGGATATTTCGTGCCGTATATGTGGGGTACGCTCGGCATAATGTACAACGTCGAAAAGGTCAGGAAAGAAGACCTCGAAGCCGGCTGGGGTATCCTTTGGAACAAAGCGAACAACCCGGAACTTGAAGGTAAAATCCTTGTGAAAGACAGCGTCCGCGACGTCTATGCCGCAACTGTTTGTTACCTCAAAGAAGAAGGAAAACTCGACGAAACCCCGTATGCCGCGTTTTCAATCGAACAACTTATCAACACCGTCGACAACACGCTTTTGAAAATGTGTGAAACCGTGCTTCTGGAACAAAGAAAGCATATCAAAGGCTACGAAGTCGACTTTGGCAAGGACGATATGATCAACAAAATCGCATACGTCGACCTTGCCTGGTCGGGCGACGCAATGTACGCAATCGAGGAAAGTTACAACCCCGACAAAACCTTCAAAAACCTTGCAACCGGCGAAGAAACAAATTACCTTCTGGACTACTTCGTCCCGACAATTGAAATCGACGGCGAAGAAAAAGAGTTCGGCAACGTCTGGTTCGACGGCTGGGCAATCCCGAAAACCGCGCAAAATGTCCCGGCGGCAAAGGAATTCATCAACTTTATGTGCCGTCCCGACGTCGCGATGCGTAATATGATGGAAATCGGCTATACCTGCTCCTTCGATCCCGATAAATATATTGCGGGCGAAGACGAATTCACAATCGAAGCCGTCAACTGCCTTCTCGAAAACGAGTACGTTTGGGAAATTTCCGACGACGAAATTGCCGAAAATTATCCCGACGGCGACTGCATTATCAAGGAAATCGACGGCGTTAAGTACGACCTTACCGAGTTCTTCGGCGACCATAGAAGATACCCCGATTTTAAGAAATCGGAAGGCACTCTCGGCGTAATGCAGGACTTCGGCGCGCAAAACGACGCGGTCGTCAGTATGTGGGAAAGGATAAAAGGAGGCGACGAATTCCCGTGGAAACTTATCGTCGCAATCGTTGCTTGCGTCGCGATTGTCGCAGGGGCGTTCGGGCTGTGCTTCCTGGTGCGCCACGTCAAATCGAAACGCCAACCGCATATCGACGCGGATTCCGAACAACAAACCGCTTAAAACAAAATTAAAAAACCAAACGAAACCAAAAAACCGATTGCAAACGCAATCGGTTTTTTAATATATAAATTGTGAATTATTTGATACAAACCCCGATACTGTCAAAAGGACACTTTTGCTTTGTGTATAATCAAATATAATAAAAAAACAATAGGACACATAGAAAATAATTTCATCGGTTTATTTAGTAGTATAATAATTACTTGTTGCCTTGCTTTTTTAATATTTATTCAATATTTTCTCACGTCGCTTTATTGTCAAAAGACAAATTATCTGTTGGCATACGCAGCAACATTGCATCCGCAGTATAGATAACATGATAATTTTTAGTTTATTAAATCAATGGAACATATCTGAACTTCATACTATTGCATATTATTCGGATTTGCATTAAACACAGCAAGAGTGTCCTAATGACAGCAACGTTCATTCCACGCGACGCATCTCCCAGAAGGGTTACCGCATTGTAATGACACAGAGTGCGTTGCACGGAAATAATATACATTATCCGCTGTTCTTGTTTTGGAAACCGCGTTTTTCAAAACAAGTGAAAAGGGAATAAGGGTTTTAAAAAAAAGCACCGATATTCGGTGCTTTATCTTTCCCTAAAACGGGATAATTTTGATGAAGTTTTGATGTTTGTCGCAAGGTTCTAAAAATTCCAGTGTACTGACGTACACGAATTTTTAGGTTCTTGCGAAAACTCGAAAATTCGCTAAATTTTCACGTTTTTAGTACATGTCGCCGCCCATCGGAGCCTGCGGCATCGCCGGAGCAGGTTCGGGCTTGTCGGCAACGATGACCTCGGTGGTGAGCAACGTAGACGATACGCTTGCTGCGTTTTGAAGTGCCGAGCGCGTGACTTTGGTCGGATCGAGAATACCTTTTTCGACCATATCGCAGAACTCGTTTTTAAGAGCGTCGTAACCGAAGTTTGCTTTCTTTGCGCGCAACACGTTATCTACGATAACGCCGCCGTCAACGCCCGCGTTTTCCGCGATTTGTTTAATGGGGGCGGTAAGGGCTTTCGCGATGATGAGCGCGCCCGTTTTTTCGTCGCCGCTGAAAGTATTTGCGTATGCGGTAACTTTGTCGCTGACGGACAGAAGGGCAATGCCGCCGCCGGGGACGATACCTTCTTCGACAGCCGCGCGGGTTGCCGCAAGAGCGTCTTCGATGCGGAGTTTTCTTTCTTTCATTTCGACTTCGGTTGCCGCGCCGACTCTGACGACTGCTACGCCGCCCGAAAGTTTTGCAAGGCGTTCTTGAAGTTTTTCTTTGTCGTAGTCGCTGGTGCTTTCCGCAATCTGGTGCTGGATTGCCGCAACGCGTTGTTTGATGAGAGCGGGATCGCCTGCGCCGTCAACGATGGTGGTGTTGTCTTTGTCGACCTGAACCATTTTCGCGCTACCCAGCATATCGAGGGTTGCGTCCTTGATTTCGTAGCCGAGATCGGACGAAATGACGGTTGCGCCTGTCAGGATTGCGATATCTTCAAGCATTGCTTTGCGTCTGTCACCGTAACCGGGGGCTTTGACCGCAACGCACTTGATTGCGCCTTTGAGTTTGTTCAGGACAAGGGCGGTAAGAGCCTCGCCTTCGACTTCTTCTGCGATGATGAACAAGCCGCGGCCTGATTTTACAACCTGTTCGAGAACGGGCAGCAAATCCTGGAACACGCTGATTTTCTTATCGGTGATAAGGATAAGCGGATCTTCAAGGACGGCGTCCATTTTGTCGGGGTTGGTCATCATATAGGGGGAAGCGTAACCGCGATCGAACTGCATGCCTTCGACGACGCTGAGTTCCGTCTTCATGGTTTTGCTTTCGTCGATGGTGATAACGCCGTCTTTGCCGACCTTTTCAAAAGCGTCGGAAAGCAGAGTGCCGATTTCTTCGTCGCCTGCCGACACGCTCGCGACCTGCGCGATAGCGGTTTTGCTTTCAATGGGTTTGCTGATTTTTTTGAGTTCTTCGACGGTATATTCGGTTGCTTTCGCGATACCTTTTTTCAGCACCATCGGGTTTGCGCCGGCGGCGATGTTTTTCATACCTTCGCGGATGATTGTCTGTGCGAGAAGGGCAGCCGTTGTGGTGCCGTCGCCCGCGACGTCGTTGGTTTTTACGGACACTTCTTTCACAAGTTGCGCGCCCATATTTTCAAAAGCGTCTTCGAGTTCGATTTCCTTGGCGATGGTTACGCCGTCGTTTGTGATGAGGGGTGCGCCGAACTTTTTGTCAAGAACGACGTTTCTGCCTTTCGGCCCCAAGGTGATTTTAACTGCGTCGGCAAGAGTGTCCACGCCCTTTTCAAGGGAGCGGCGCGCTTCTTCGCCGTATTTGAATTGTTTGCTCATATAAAAAGCCTCCTTATTCGTTCACAATTGCGAGAATGTCGCTTTGGCGAAGGATGATAACTTCCTTGCCGTCAAGCTTGAACTCGCTTCCTGCGTATTTGCTGTACAAAACTTTATCGCCTACATTGACTTGCATCGTGACTTCTTTGCCGTCGATAAGTCCGCCGGGACCGACCGCCACGACTTCTGCCATCTGGGGTTTTTCTTGTGCTGTGCCGGGAAGAATGATGCCGCTTGCGGTCTTTTCTTCCGCTTCGATTGATTTAACGACAACTTTGTCAAACAAAGGTTTTATTGTCATATTTACCTCCGAAAATAATTGTTGAAAATTGATTTTGAAATTAGCACTCAAACGCCTTGATTGCTAATTCAATGGTAATTATACACGCAATATATCGCGATGTCAATAGTATTATGACAGAAAAAATTAAAAAATACCGCTAAAAAACGCGCATTTTCAAAAACGTCGTAAAGTCGCGCGTTACTAAATAAAATACGGGCGCGTACGTATGCGCGCGAATTTGTTTACAACGGCCTGAAAAAGTGTTATTATTATCATATATTTATTTTCTTTCGAGGTCGCTATGATGGACAAATGGGATAAGAGATTTATGGAAATGGCAAACGTCGTTTCGACGTGGTCAAGTTGTTATAGAACAGGGCGTCAGGTCGGCGCGGTCATCACAAAAAACAAAAGAATCCTCACAACCGGCTACAACGGCGCGCCCGAAGGCATCAGAAGTTGCGTCGAAAAGGGCGAATGTATGAGGGATCTCATGAAAATCCCGTCGGGCACCCGCGCGGAACTTTGCTACGCCGTTCATGCGGAACAGAACGCCATCTGTCAGGCGGCGAAACTCGGTATTTCCCTTGAGGGCGCAACCCTTTATTGTACGCATCAGCCGTGCAGTATCTGCGCCAAAATTATCGTCAACAGCGGCATAAAACGTATCGTTTATCGCGAAGGATACCCGGACGAATTCGCAATGAAAATCCTGAGCGAAGCCGACATTCTTGTCGAAAGATACGAAGAATAATAAGTCAATTTTCAGGATATAAAGAATACCCTTAATTATAAGGGTGTTTTTTTATGGAAAAAATCGACAACGTAAATTATGACGATTATAAGTATAAATCGTATATCTGGAAGGAAGACGGGCGGCACAAAAAACCCGAAAAAAGAAAGAAAACAAAACCGCAAAAACCCGAAAAAAGGCGCGTCGTAAAAGCCGATAAGCAGGCGGTTTTCGTCGTTTGTACGATACTTTTGTGTTTCTCGCTTACGTTCGCTCTCGCAACCCTTTCGGGAAAGGGAAGCGTGATGAATTTCTTTCAAAAGAACAATAACACCGACTGCGAAATGTATTACGTCGTGTGCTCCGACGTGTTTTCGGACGAAAGCCTTGCAAGAATTTCCGCCGACGAAGCGCGCACGTCGGGCGGGGCGGGCTATATAATTTACGATGAAAAATACTATCTCGCGCTTGCGTGTTACAAAAGCCGCGACGACGCGGAAAAAGTCCGAAAAAGAATGGCGGGGAGCAGTTCCTGCATCTATGAAATCTGTGTCAAGGCACCCGCGCTTTCCTGGTGCGACAACGGAAAAAAAGACGCCGTAAAAAACGCGTTGAAATACTCGGATACGGCGTTTTCCCGCCTTTACGAAATCACGACTTCGTTTGACAAAGGCAGTATCGGCGAAACAGAAGTAAAAAACAGATTAAAAGGTTTATTGAATGAAATCAATAAATTAAATGCCGATTTTGACAAAATTACAAAATCCGAAAATATGCCCGAATACATTAAAATCAAGGCGGAAATCAAGGCTGCCGCGGCGGTCGTCGGAAACGTCGCGAAGTCGGATTTTTCGGGCGCGTACCTTGCCGCGGCGTTAAGGTTTGCGACAATGAGCGTCGTATGCGGCTACAAAAATTTGGCGACGGAGTTGTAAACGGTTGCAAAATCCTATGTTTTAGTATATACTATATTACACTAATGTAAAGGTGAACGAATGGCACACATTTCTTTGTACAGAAGATACCGTCCGACTTCTTTCGACGAGGTCATCGGGCAGGGACATATCGTAAGGACGCTTGTCAATCAGATTAAAACGGATAACATTTCGCACGCATACCTTTTCACGGGAACTCGCGGCACGGGAAAAACCACCGTCGCGAGGATTTTTGCGCGCGCGATTAACTGCGAAAACCCCGTAAACGGCAATCCGTGCGGGAAATGCTCGGCGTGCGTTGAGCTGCAAAAGCCCGGCAATATGGATATTCTGGAAATCGACGCCGCGTCCAACAGCACGGTGGACGAAATCCGCGACCTTCGCGAAAAGGTCAAGTATCCGCCCGTAATCGGAAAGTACAAAGTTTATATCATCGACGAAGTTCACATGCTTTCGACAAGCGCGTTCAACGCACTTCTGAAAACGCTGGAAGAGCCGCCGTCACACGCCGTGTTCATTCTTGCGACGACCGACGTCCACAAACTGCCGCAGACGATTTTGTCAAGGTGCATGCGCTTTGACTTTAAATTGCTTTCGGTGAAAGATATTTCGGACAATCTGAAACGCATTTTCGACGACATCGGCAAAAAGTATTCGGAAGAAGCGATAAACCTTATCGCAACTTCTGCCGAGGGCAGCGTGCGCGACAGTCTTTCGATTGCGGATATGTGCGCGTCGTATTCGGGCGACGCGATAACTTACGACGACGTTTTGGAAGTTCTCGGCGCGTCCGATCCTCACATCGTTCTGGACCTTGTGCAGGCGGTGCTTTCGCACGAAGTCGCGCGTGCATTGTCTATCGTTGATAATTTGTCGAATTTCGGCAAAAACATCGCCGTTCTCAATAAGGACGTCGCAACGACGATAAGGAACGTCATTTACGTGAAAAACTGTAAAAATGCCGAGTCCGCCTTGAAACTCCCGAAAGATATTTATGAAAAACTTTCGGCGATTTCGGAATCGTCCGGCAACGTCGATCTTCTGAACGCGCTCGATTTGTTCAACGGTCTTTCCGGCGAGTTAAGATACAGCACCCAGCCCCGCATTATGTTTGAGGCGACTGTCGTAAGGGCTGCGCTTGAAAACGGCGAGGCGGAAATCGAAAAACGCTTGAAAAAACTGGAATCGGCAGTTTCGCAAGGCGCGGTAAACACCGCGTTTCAAAAAAAAAATGAGCTGAAAACAGATAATCCCGACGCGCTTTGGGACGCCTGCCGCACGGAAATCGTGGGGAAGGAAAGGTGCATGGCGCTGGGGATTGCGATGAATAAATACGTCGGGGTGGAAGAAAACGGGAACTTTTTCAAGGTGTCTTTCAAAACGAAGGCGGACGCGTCCGTCGTGAGTATCCCCGACAACCTTAAACTTATTGAATCAAAACTCGGCGCGCTTTCGGGCAAGCCGTATAAACTGACCGTAAAGGTCACCGACGACGACACGTCGGAAGACGTCCTGAAAAGGCTGAAAACGCTTTTCGGGGACGATTTCAAAATCACGAAATAACCGGAGGTATTTTTTATGGGCAAAGGCGGTTTTCCCGGCGGCGGATTCGGCGGCGGAAATATGCAACAAATTTTGAAACAGGCGCAAAAAATGCAAGCCGATATGCAGCGCGCTCAGGAAGAACTTAAAAATTCCGAAGTAACTGGCTCGGCGGCGGGCGGCATGGTTGAAATCACGATGACGGGCGACAAGGAAGTCACCGCCGTCAAAATCAAGCCCGAAGCGGTTGACCCCAGCGATATCGAAATGCTGGAAGACCTTATCGTCGCGTCCTTCAACGACGCCGTCAAAAAGGTTGACGAGTTGCAGGAAGAACTTATGGGACCGCTTGCAGGCGGTATGGGCGGTTTGTTCTGATGCCTTATATCGAGCCTCTTGCAAAACTTATTGCGGAATTCACGAAGTTCGAGGGCGTGGGCGAAAAGACGGCGGCGCGGTACGCTTATTCCATATTAAAGCGCAGCGACAGCGAAGTCGACGACCTTATCAACGCCTTGCGAGACGTCAAACAAAAGGTGAAATTCTGTAAAATTTGCGGCAACTATACCGACGACGCCGACGACGTTTGCGAAATTTGTCGTACGCGCGACAAGTCGGTTATCTGCGTCGTGAAAGAGCCGAAAGATATTCAGGCTTTTGAAAAGGTAAAGTCTTTTAAGGGCGTTTATCACGTTTTGCACGGCGTAATCAGCCCAATCGAGCACGTCGGCCCCGACGATATCGACATAAAAGGACTGCTGAAAAGGCTTGACGGCGTGAAAGAAGTCATCGTTGCGACCAATCCCGACGTCGAAGGCGAGGCAACCGCATTGTATATCGCGCGACTTATAAAGCCGCTGGGGATAAAGGTAACGCGCATCGCCCGCGGTCTTCCCGAAGGTAGCGTTATCGAGTACGCCGACGAAATGACCTTATCCACCGCGCTTCGCACCCGCGTGGAGTTATAATAATAGCTTGATACAAGCAGTTTTTCGGTGAGAAAAAAATTTCTTGACATATCAAAACTTAGTAATTAAAATTATCCGTAAAGGAATTGGAGTATGGCAAAAAAACAAGGCATATCGGAAGCGGTCATTAAACGTCTTCCGCGATATTACAGATACGTTAAACAGCTTGAACACGACGGAGTAAAGCGCGTTTCCAGTTCGGAACTTGCGAAAAACCTGTGCGTTACGGCGTCACAGGTCAGACAGGATTTTTCAAATTTCGGCGAATTCGGTCAGCAGGGCTACGGGTACAGCGTGGGGAAACTTCGCAGTGAAATCGCGTCGATTCTCGGGCTCGATCAGCAGCACAACATTATTATTATCGGGTGCGGCAACATCGGAAAAGCGCTTGCGAGATACGTCGGGTTTTCAGACGACGGTTTTTACGTCCGTGCAATGTTCGACGTCGATCCGACGGTCATTCAGAAAGTTCCCGCCGGCGTCGAAGTCCTGAACGTCAATAAACTTGCGGAATACATAAACACGCACCCCGTCGACATCGCGGCGATTTGCGTACAAAAGGAATACGCGCGCGAAGTTGCCGAAAACCTTGTGCGGCTCGGCGTGAATAAATTCTGGAATTTCGCCCCCGTCGATTTGTCGAACGTCGCGGAAGGCGTCGTGTGCGAAAACATCAATATGAGCGACAGTCTGTTCGTGCTGTCTTATAAGATCAACGAACAACAATAATCGTTGCATAATAACTTTCCTCCTGCGGATACTACTGCGGGAGGTTTTTTTATGCAATACACAGGAATCACAAGAAGAATCGACGAGTTGGGACGCGTGGTTATCCCGAAAGAAATCCGCCGTACGATGCGCCTTCGCGAGGGCGAAGAAATGGAAATTTTCGTTGACGAAAACAGCCTTATCCTGAAAAAATACTCGTGCGTAAAGGGAATACAAAAGTTTTCGGAAGAGATTGCGGAAAGTTTGTTTTCGTCGACGGGGGACACGTCGCTTGTGACCGACCTTGACAAAATCGTCGCGGCGGCGGGCTTTGACAAGACATTTTATTCGGACAAACTCTTATTGCAAAAAGTCGCGGAAATTTTTCAGAAAAGGACGACGCGCACGGTGTTTTTGCCCGACGGATATGCGATAACGGGCGACGATACAAACGAATACAAAATGCAGATATTCGCGCCTGTCATCGTCGCGGGCGACGTTACGGGCGGCGTTATTTTGCTGTCAAAATCCGAAAAAAACGTCTCCGAAAAAACCAAACTTGCCGAGTTTTCGGCAAAAATCTTGGCAAATTCACTGCAATGAAAAAGCGTACTATGGCGGGGAACGCCGCGCTGCTTTCGGTGTTTTCCATAATTGCAAAGGTAATAAGCGCGCTGTATCGAGTGCCGCTCACGTCTGTGCTCGGCGCGGAAGGAATGGGAATGTATCAGCTTGTATTTTCCATTTACGCGCTGATACTTGCGCTGACTACGGGCGGAATCCCCGTTGCGGTGTCAAGGCTCACGAGCGAGAATAACACGTTGAAAAAGGACAGCAGAATAGTCCTTAAAAACGCACTTTTAAGCGTTGTCGGGACGTCGGTCGTGCTTGCCGCGTTCTTGTGCGTTTTGTCGGGGTTCGTGGCAAGAATTCAAGGAAACGAAGGCGTGAAAAGCGGATATTACGTTATTGCGCCGGCGGTTGTTTTCGTCGGTGCGTTGTCGATGTTCCGCGGCTGGTTTCAGGGGAACAACGACGTGATTCCGACGGCGGTATCGGGGCTTTTTGAACAGGTTTTCAAACTTGCGTTCGGGCTGACTCTTGCAAAAATTCTGTCAAAGTACGGCGTGATTTACGGCGTAATCGGCGCGCTGTCAGGGGTGATGATAAGCGAATTTGTCGCGCTTATTTATATTGTGATAACCTATTTTTCGCGCGGGAAGATTTACAAAATCAACGCGGTGGAAAGTTGCGACAAAGACGTGCGGAACGCCATTCTGAAAACGTCTGTTGTTTTTGCGATTGCCGGCTTTATCATACCGTTTTCGCAGTTTATGGACGGAATTTTAATCGTAAACATATTAAAAGCGTCGGGAGAGTCGATTTCGCTTGCGACGACGAAGTACGGTTTGTATTCGGGCACGGTAATGAGCGTCGTGAATATGCCCGTCGTTTTAAGCGTTGCGTTGTCGGTTGCGATCGTGCCGGTTATCGCGTCGGCGACGGCAAAACGGGACATCGACGAAATCAGAAAAAAAGGAGCGACCGCCGTGAAACTCGCTTTTGCGATTTCGATGTTTGCCGCGGTTATGATGTTTGCGTTTTCCGATAAAATCATTGCGGTTTTATATCCGCGTCTTAATCGCGCCGAAACACAAACGGCGGTGCGGCTTTTAAGGATTATTTCGTTCACCGTGCCGATGGGCGCGCTTCGTGAAATTTACGCAAGTATGATAATGGCGATTGACAAGACAAAAAAAATCATCGTCAACAATTCCTTTTCGGTCGCGCTGAAAATTGCGGTTACGGCGATATGTCTTCAAAACTTCAACGTGTACGGCGCGGGATACGGCATGATTGCGTTTTCGGCGGTCGGCGTAATCTTAAACGCGCGCGATTTTTATATTCTCTCGGGAAAAAATCTTAAACTCGTGAAAAACGTTAGTACAATCGCGGCAATAAATGTTATAATGTTTTTACTTGCGTGGGCTTTTGATATTTATATCAAAAATCCGATTTTGTCGCTTGCGACAGGTTTTGTCGTCGCGTCGTTTGCGTACGTTGTCGCGGCGGCGTTTTCAGGCGTCTTTGACGGGGACGAACTTTCGGGCGTGCCGTTTTCAAGGGCGTATTACAAATTATCGCAAAAACTACGATTCTGGGAGAGTTGAATGATTACCGTAATTGGACTCGGGCTTTATAAGGACGATTTGAGTTTCCGCGCCGAAAAGTTTCTGAAAAAGGCAAAAAACATTTACGTCAAAACGGCAAAAACACCGACGTACGATTTTTTTGAAAAAAACGGAATATCCGCAAAATCTTTCGACGACGCATACGACGCGGCGGAAGATTTTTCCGAACTTGACGAAAAAATCATAAAAACGCTTTTGTCGGAAAACGAAAAAGGCGACGTTGCGTTTTGCGTGAACGGCGGCGGTTTCGACGACGGCACGGTGCAAAAACTGAAAAAACAAACGAACGATATTGAAATTATCGCGGGCGTGAGCTTTGCGGCGGATTTTGCCGGCGTTTGTCCCGACACGTCGGTGATGAGTTACAGCGCGTACGACGTCGCGTCCGACGTTTCGTTCATGCCGGACAAGCGGCATACCGTCGTCGTGAGAGAGATCGACAACAGACTTCTTGCGGGCGACGTAAAAATCAAACTGTCCGACGTATACGGCGACGAAAAACTCGTTTATCTGATAAATAGTGTCAAAAAGACAGATAATTTGACATACATACCTCTTGCCGAAATCGACCACGGCAAGAATTTTTCGTATATCACGACTTTGGTGATTCCGCCCGATGATTTGTTGTTGGCAAAACGACACGATTCCCACGACCTTATCGAAATCATGGCAACGCTGTTGTCCGAAAACGGCTGTCCGTGGGACAGGGCGCAAACGCACGAAAGCATAAGGATAAATCTCATCGAGGAAGCGTACGAGCTTATCGACGCAATCGACAGAAACGACCTTGACGGCATGGTTGAAGAAACGGGCGACGTATTGTTGCAGGCAGTTTTCCACGCAATGATCGGAAACGCCGACGGCGAATATAATTTCAACGACGTCGTAAGCGGACTTTGTCATAAACTCATTACCCGACACACTCATATTTTCGGGCAGAACAAAGCGACGAACGCCGAAGACGCGCTGGATTACTGGAACGCGGCGAAAGCCGTCGAAAAGGAATATACGAGTTTCGGCGACAAGATGGACAAAATCCCCAAAAATCTACCCGCGCTTTTATATGCTTACAAAATCCAGAAAGTCGCGGTGAAATGCGGGTTCGACTGGCCCGACATCGACGGCACTTACGATAAACTCAACGAAGAAATCCGCGAGTTTCGGGAAGCGGACGGCGACGACGCCGTAATGGAAGCGGGCGACCTGCTGTTTTCTGCGATAAACCCGATGCGCTGGCGACATATCGAGCCGGAAACCGCCCTTAAAGAGGCGTGCGACAAGTTCGTGAAACGCTTTAAGTATATGGAAAGCGAAATACTGAAAGACGGAAAGGATTTGGGTAACGCCGAAATCCTGGACGAATACTGGAACAAGGCAAAGAAAATCTACAAATGAAAATCGGAAACGTACAACTTAAAAACGATTTGATTCTCGCGCCGATGGCGAATTATACCGACGCCGGCATGCGTTATCTTGCCTCGGTTTACGGCGCGGGGCTTACGGTAACGGAAATGGTGTCGGCAAAGGGGCTTTGTTTCAATAATCCCAACACTGCCGCGCTTTTGGAAACCCGCGAAAGGGAAAATTGTCCCGTCGCCGTGCAGCTTTTCGGCGCGGATCCCGAATACATAAAAAAAGCGGTGGAACACCCCCTTCTCAAAGACTTTGACATAATCGACATAAATATGGGTTGTCCCGTCGCGAAAGTCGTAAAAAACGGCGAAGGCAGCGCGCTTTTAAGAAATCCCGACCTTATTTACAAAGTAGTGAAAGCGGCGGTATCCGCAACAAATCGTCCCGTAACCGTGAAAATCAGAGCGGGCTTTGAAAAGGACGAAATCACCGCGCCCGAAATTGCGAAAGTTATCGAAGAAGCGGGCGGAGCGGCGGTTGCCGTACACGCAAGGACAAGGGAACAGTTTTATTCCGGAAATGCCGACTGGAACGTCATAAAAAAAGTGAAAGAAAGCGTTGGTATTCCCGTTGTCGGAAACGGCGACGTGGTAACCCGCGACGATTATTTAAGAATGAAAGAAACGACGGGTTGCGACGGCGTAATGGTTGGTCGCGCCGCGCTTGGAATGCCGTTTATATTTGCAAAACTGCAAGATAAAGAATACGAATTTGACGTTAAAGCCGCGATTATGAAACATATCGAAATTCTGGGCGAGTATCTGCCTGAACGCACGGTGATAAATCAGATGAAGGCGCAGCTGTGTTTTTACGCCAAAAACACCCGTCACGCAAAGGACGTCCGCCGCGCTATTTCCGAACTCAGAACCCGCGACGATTTAATGAGAATTATCGACGAATTTTTTTAAGGAAAATACATTATGAACATTGTTTTGGTTGAACCGGAAATCCCGCAGAATACGGGCAACATAGTAAGGACGTGCGCCGCGACGCACACAGTTTTGCATCTTATCGAGCCGCTCGGATTCGAACTTTCGGACAAGTACTTAAAACGCGCGGGGCTTGACTATTGGAGCGACTGCGAGTTGCACGTATACAAAAACCTTGGGGAGTTTTTCGACAAAAATCCCGGCAAGTATTATTTCGCGTCGACAAAGGCGAAACACCGCTATGACGAGGTGAATTTCGAGGACGACGCATACATCTTTTTCGGAAAGGAAACGAAAGGTCTTCCCGAAGAACTTCTGCACGACAATTACGACCGCGCGATACGAATCCCGATGGGGCAGAATATAAGAAGTCTGAACCTGTCGAACAGCGTTGCTATCGTGTTGTACGAGGCGCTCCGTCAGCACGACTTCAAAGGGCTGCAAGAACAAGGACACCTTACGAAATACGACGACAAATAAGGCGGGCGCGCGGCGAAAATCAAATAAAGTATTTATAAGTAATTGCAATAAAACCTTTATTGTGTTATCATATTACTGCCTTAAAAATCCGGGGCATAAAACGAAAATAAAATCAGGAGATATTCTATGAACAAAAAGACAATCACCGATATTGACGTAAAAGGCAAAAAATGTCTCGTTCGCGTTGACTTCAACGTTCCTATGAAAGACGGCGTTATCACCGACGAAAACCGCATCATCGGCGCGCTTCCCACCATTAAATATCTGATGGAACACGGCGCGAAAGTCGTGCTTTGCTCGCACATGGGCAAACCCCACAACGTGTTTGACGACAAAATCAAACTCAATAAAAAGGAAAAGGCGAAAATCGAGGCTTTACCCGAAGAAGAACGCGCTGCGGCAACCGCCGAAGCAATCGAAAAGGCGAAAAAAGACTTCAAAAAATTCAGTCTTGCTCCCGTTGCGGCGCGCCTGAACGAACTTCTTGACAACAAGGTAACGTTTGCAACCGACGTCATCGGTCCGGACGCGAAAGAAAAAGTCGCGGCGTTGAAGGACGGCGAATGCGTACTTCTTGAAAACCTGCGTTTCCACGCCGGCGAAGAAGGCAGGGACGAAAACTTCTGCAAGGCTCTTGCCGAATATGCGGACGTTTACGTCAACGACGCTTTCGGTACGGCGCACCGTTCGCACGCGTCGACCGCCGCTATCGTCGAATACGGTTTTGTAAAGACGGCGGTTTGCGGTTTCCTTATCGAAAAAGAACTTTCTGTCATGGCGGACAGTCTTGAACATCCCGTACACCCGTTCATCGCAATACTCGGCGGCGCGAAAATCGCCGACAAACTTAACGTAATCAACAACCTGCTTGACAAATGCGACGCTCTTATCAGCGGCGGCGGCATGGCTTATACCTTCCTGAAAGCGCAGGGCGGCAAAGAAGGGTTGTCTTTGGTCGACGACGAAAAACTCGAATATTGCGAAAACATGCTTGACAAAGCGGAAATTCTCGGCAAGGAAATTTATCTTCCCGTCGACAGCGCAATCGTTCCGGCGTTCCCCGATCCCATCGACGCACCCGTAACGGTCGAATACGTTGACAGCAAGAGCATTCCCGACGACAAAATGGGGCTCGATATCGGCGTAAAAACGCAGGAACTTTTCGCAAACGTCATCAAAGGCGCAAAGACGGTCATATGGAACGGACCTATGGGCGTTTTTGAAAACCCGACTCTTGCAAAAGGCACGTACGCGGTTGCGGAAGCGCTTGCGTCGCTTCACGGCACCGGCGCAACCACCATCATCGGCGGCGGCGACAGCGCGGCGGCTGTACAACAACTTGGCTTTGCGGACAAAATGACGCACATTTCAACGGGCGGCGGCGCGTCGCTTGAACTGTTTGAAGGCAAAGTGCTTCCCGGCATCGCCTGCCTTAACGACAAAGACTGAAATCACAACGACTTAATCTTATAAAGGAGAATTTATTATGCGTAAACCTATTATCGCAGGTAACTGGAAAATGAACAATACTATCGCCGAGACGAAGGCTCTCGTGACCGAACTTATTCCTTTGGTCAAAGACGCGAAAGCCGACGTCGTAATCTGCACGCCTTACACCGACCTCGCTACAGCGGTCGAAATGACGAAAGGCACGAACATTCACGTCGGCGCGGAAAACGTGCACTGGGCAGAGAAAGGCGCGTTCACGGGCGAAGTTTCGGCGAATATGCTTGTCGAACTCGGCGTGGAATACGTCATCATCGGACACAGCGAACGCCGTCAGTATTTCGGCGAGACCGATCAGACTGTCAACGCACGCGTTAAGGCGGCACTTTCCAAGGGGCTGAAACCCATTATCTGCGTCGGCGAACTTCTGGAAGAGCGCGAAGCGGGCAAAACCGAAGAAGTCGTTGTCCGTCAGACCACCGAGGCTTTCAAAGATATCGACAAATCCGAACTTGAAAACATCGTCATCGCATACGAACCCGTATGGGCAATCGGCACCGGCAAAACCGCAACCGCCGACGACGCGAACGCAACCATCAAGGTTATCCGCGACACGATGGCGAACCTTTATTGCAGAAACTGCGCCGACAACAAAGTACGCATTCAGTACGGCGGCAGCATGAACACCAAAAACGTCGACGAACTTATGGCAATGCCCGAAATCGACGGCGGTCTTATCGGCGGTGCGTCGCTCAAAGCGCAAGACTTTGCACGCGTCGTAAATTTTGAGGAAAAATAATGTCAAGACAAGTCGTATTGGTCGTAATGGACGGCGTGGGCAAATCCACGACGGGACTCGGCGACGCCGTTACCGCGGCGCATACCCCGACTCTCGATAAACTCCTTGCAACCTGCAAAAACGTTTATATCAAAGCGCACGGCACGGCAGTCGGTCTTCCTTCCGACGAGGATATGGGCAACAGCGAAGTAGGGCACAACGCACTCGGTTGCGGACAGGTCTATTCGCAGGGCGCAAAACTTGTGGAAGAAGCCATCGAAAGTGGCGAAATTTTCAATTCGTCCGCGTGGCAGGAACTCAAAAACAACTGCGTGACACACGGAAGCGCAATGCATTTTCTGGGGCTTTTGTCCGACGGCAACGTACACAGCAACATAAACCACCTTATCGCGCTTATCAAGGGCGCGAAAAGGGACGGCATCAAAAAAGTATTCGTACATGTCCTGCTTGACGGGCGCGACGTTCCCGCAACGAGCGCGCTTCAATACGTCGATATGCTTGAAAACGCGATGGCGGAACTGAACGACGATAGTTTCACGGCAAAAATCGCGTCGGGCGGCGGACGTATGACGATTACGATGGACAGATATTTCGCAAACTGGGATATGGTAAAACGCGGCTTTTATACCCACGTTTACGGTGAAGGTCGCGGATTTGAGTCGGCAACCGCCGCAATCGAAACGTTCCGCGCCGAAACCCCCGGTATCATTGACCAGGATTTACCCGCATTCGTCGTCAAAGACGGAAAACCCGTCGGTGCGATGCACGACAACGACAGCGTGATTCTGTTCAACTTCCGCGGCGACCGCGCAATCGAAATTTCGATGGCTTTCGACGATAAGGAATTTTCGGGATTCGACCGCGGCAATATGCCAAAGGTGATGTATGCCGGTATGTTGCAGTACGACGGCGATATGCACCTTCCCAAACGTTTCCTTGTCGAGCCGCCCAAAATTAAGTATACTTTGTCCGAATATCTCGTGAACAAGGGCGTCAACGAATACGCCGTGTCCGAAACGCAAAAGTACGGTCACGTCACGTATTTCTGGAACGGCAACCGCAGCGAAAAATTCAGCGAAACGCTTGAAACTTGGGAAGAAGTGCCTTCCGATATCGTGCCTTTCGACCAGCGTCCCTGGATGAAATCGGCGGAAGTTACCGATAAGGTCATCGAGGCGATCGAAAGCAAAAAGTACGGTTTCATTCGTTGCAATTATCCCAACGGCGATATGGTCGGACACACCGGCAATATGGACGCGACGATAATCGGCGTGGAGGCTGTTGACCTTGCGCTTGCAAGACTTATCCCCGTTGTCGAAAAGGAAAATGCGATTCTTGTCGTAACGGCAGACCACGGCAACGCCGACGAAATGCTTGAAAAGAACAAAAAGGGCGTCGTGTCCGTTCGTACGGCGCACAGTCTGAATCCCGTTCCGTTCATAATTTTCAACGCCGACGTCGAAATCGCAGACGGCAAATTCGGATTGTCCAACGTTGCGGCAACCGTTGCGAAACTTATGGGATTCGCTCCCGATCCGCATTGGGACGCACCTATTATCAAATAATGTTATTTATTAAAAGCCCCCCCCGAAAAACCGCGGGGGGATTTTTTTATGCCGTATAAAAAACATAAAAATTGTTCTAAATTTCGGCAATAACAATACAAACAAGGGAAAATGTCGCGTTTATTGCGCCGTAATTGCGATATTATGACGTCTTTTGTCCAAATATGGCGAGTATATCAATATATATATTTGACTTAAAAAATATAAGGGGTATAATGGGAATTATTATGAAGAAAGCCAACAGAAACAAAACGCTTAAACTTGCATTTATCGGTATCATGTGCGCGCTCACGACGGTTGTTACGTGGGTGCTTCCCATCCCCATGCCCGCAACGGAAGGGTATATCAATTTCGGCGACGCAGTTATCTTTCTGACCGCGCTTTTTGCCGGCCCCGTGCCTGCGATGGTTGTCGGCGGCATCGGCAGTATGCTTGCGGACGTCATCGGCGGATATATGCACTGGGCGGGGTTTACGCTGCTCATTAAGGGACTTGAAGGTCTGATTTGCGGACTTATCGTGAAAAAGCTCAACAAAAAAGACAAGTTCTATATCGACATTCTCGGGCTTGTCGCGGCAGGCGTATGGATGGTTGTCGGCTACTATTTCGCCGGCGCGATTTTGTACGGTTGGGCGGGCTCGCTTGAAAGTTTGCCCGGCAACTGCATTCAGGGGGGCGTGTCGATTGTCGTCGCGTACATGCTGTACGCAATCCTTAAAAGAATGTACGCGGTGCAAGGTTTCATCGAAAGACTCAACGAGCCGATGTTCGTTAAAAAGCCCGACGAAGCGACAGATGACAACGAGCAACCCGAAAGCATTGCCGATACCGGAAATACCGATGAAAACAATGCGGAGCAACCCGACGCCAAGTCGGACAATCCGTCGGACAAATAAGAAACAAAAAATAACCGTCCTTTTTCAGGGACGGTTTTTTTAACCCGAATTTCGGACTGTGTGTTTTTTATTTTTTAATTAAAGCAAAATTTTGCATATATGTTGATTTTTACATATTAGTATGATAAAATTTACTCAGTAGCGTTAAGTCGCGAAAATCTTTTTAGGTGGACTATTTATGAGAGATAACACGCTTATCAAATACCTCAAACTTGCCGAAAGAATCGACGCTTCCGACATTCACATCAAGTCCGGCAAATGTGCAATCGCAAGGGTTTCCGGGACTCTGAAACAAATCGACGACGCCATTCTCACAAAAGAGCAAGTTTTTTCTTTCATTCAGGACATTCTTACCGAAAAACAAATGACCGAATTCGACCTGTATTCCGACGTGGACAGTTCTTTTTCCGTCGGCGACAGAAGGTTCAGGTGCAACGTATATCGCGACTTCAACGGATTTTCGATATCCATTCGTCGCATAATCAATGAAATCGGCGACTTCCGCTCGCTGGGCATTCCCGAAGTTCTGAAAAATCTTGCGGTCAAAAAAAGCGGACTCATTCTTGTTACGGGACCTACGGGAAGCGGTAAAACGACAACGCTCGCAAGCATCATCAATTATCTCAACCGCGTCATTACGGCGCACATCATCACAATTGAAGACCCTATCGAATATACTTATACGTCCAACCGTTGCGTGATCACGCAAAGGGAAATCGGGCGCGACGCAAGCGATTATCCGCGCGCACTCCGCGCCTCGCTTCGTCAGGACCCCGACGTAATTATGCTGGGCGAAATGCGCGACCTTGAAAGTATCCGCACCGCGCTCACCGCCGCAGAAACGGGACACCTTGTTTTGTCAACCCTGCATACGACGGGCGCGTGCAACTCGATTGACCGTATCATCGACGTGTTCCCCGCGGATCAGCAACAACAAATCCGCGTGCAGCTTTCAATGGTGCTTCTCGGCGTAGTGTCGCAGCAGCTTGTCCCCAACGTGAAGGGCGGAAGGTCGCTTGCAACCGAGGTTATGATTTGCAACGGCGCAATCAAAAATATTATCCGCGAAGGGAAAAACTACCAACTTCAAAACACAATGATGACAAGCCGTAACGCCGGTATGTACAGCATGGAACAGTGCCTTGAAGCAATGTACCGTCAGGGTATAATCAGCGCGGAAAATTATCAGCTTTATACCCCCGCAAGCGCGGCAACCAACGTCAGATAATACAGGGCGTCGCCCTTAAAAAGGATAAATAAGGATAAATTATGGGATTTGATTCAATAAGAGAAAACAAACGCGAAAGCGCAACCTTTATGGCAGGGCATATCGAGAAAGTCATCAAAACTTTCGGAAAACGCCCGGCTGGAAGTGAAGGCGAGAAAAAAGCCGCCGAATATATGGGCGAACTTTTGAAACCTTATGCCGACGACATCAGGCTTGAACCGTTTCCCGTGTACCCCGCAGCGTTCATGGGCTGGATATACATCAGCGTGTCGCTGTATCTTATCGCGCTTGCGGCGTACTTTTTCCAACCCGTCGCGTCGCTGGTGCTTTTCGTCGTCGCGACCGCGCTTATGGTTGGCGAATTCGTAATGTACAAGCAGGTTGTCGACAAACTTTTCGTCAAAAAGACTTCGCACAATCTTTACGCCGTCAAACACCCGACGGGCGAGGTCCATCGCCGCATTATTTTCAGCGGACACGTCGATGCCGCGCACGAGTGGACTTTCAACTATCACCTTGGCGGAAAGGGTTATATCGCCCACGTCATCACGAGTTTTATCGGCGTATTTTATTTCTTCATCGCGATTATTCTTTGCATTGCGAACAAATATTCGCAGACGCCGTTTCTCGCGGCAAACGTCGCAAATATTCTGGGATACGTTTGTCTTGCGTTCGTTCCGCTTTGGATTGCAATGTACTTTATGTGGAATGAGAAAATCATCGTCGACGGCGCAAACGACGACCTTACGGGTTGTTTTATGAGCATTGCCGTCTTAAAGGCGTTGAAAGATCAGAACGTAAACCTTGAAAATACCGAAGTAGGCGTGCTTATCACGGGCAGTGAAGAAGCGGGGCTTCGCGGCGCAAAGGCGTTTGCGAAATCGCACGCAAAGGAATTTGACGACGTCGAAACGCTGATTTTTGCAATCGACACTATCCGCGACGCAAAGTTTTTGGGCGTCAACGTCAACGACCTTAACAATACCGTGCCGTCCGATCCGCACGCAATCGACTTGTTCTTCAACGCCGGTGCGGAACTTGGAATTCCCGTGCAGAAAATCGGGGTACCGTTCGGAGCGACCGACAGCGCGGCGTTCAATCAGGGCGGTATGAAAGCCGTCGGCATCACCGCAATGAACCATAACCTTGAAGATTATTATCACACCCGCAAGGATACCTTTGAAAATCTTGACGAAGAAAGTCTTGCGACGTGTTTTGAGGTGGCGGTTAAGGCGCTTGAAAACTTCGACTCCGGTCTGTAACACGCAAGATAGTCGGAATACGTTACATTGTTTCTGAGCAATTTGTGCTTAGTATAAATTATAAGAGGTGAATTATGAGTACGCAAATCGAAGTAAAAGAGCCGATTAAACTTTTGAATAAAGACGGCTCGCTGACTCAGCCCGGCTGGGCAAAACGCAATATTATCGAGTACAACCGCGAAGACATCAGAGCGTCGAAATGGACTGTGAAAGAGTGGGACTTTTATCAGGTCGGTTGCAAAGATTTCATCGTGCAGCTTAACTTTTTCAATATTTCGCTGGCGTCTGCCGCGACAATCGGTTACGTCAACCTGAAAACCGGCGAAGTCGTCAACGACATGATTCTGGACCTTGCGACGGCAAACAAATTCCCCGTCAACAGGAACGGCGAAGAGCCGTATACGTTTGAACGCAAAAAGGGCAAAAAGGTTTTAAGGTTCGAGGTTACCAAGGAAAAACGTCACCTTTACTGGAAGAGCCCGAAAATCGAGTGCGACTTCTGGGCGGACAACTACACGGGCGAAAGCATCGTCATTATGAATCCGTTTGAAAAGCACGCAAATCACTTCTTCTTTACCGAAAAAATCAACTGCATGCCCACGCGCGGATTTGTGAAAATCGGCAGCGAAGTCATCGACGGTAACCGCGACGATTTGTTCACGGTGCTTGACTGGGGACGCGGCGTATGGGATCATAAAAACTACTGGTTCTGGGGCAACGGCACGACGTATATCGACGGCAAGTTGTTCGGCTTTGAAATCACCTGGGGCATCGGCGCGCCCGAAAAAGGACGCGAAACCGCGCTCATGTACGACGGCAAGTGCCATAAACTCGGCGAAGTATATCTTGAATATCAGCCCGACAAACGCTGGATGGATCCGTGGAAATTCCACGAAGAAAACGGCAGGTTCGAGTTGACCATGACGCCGTTTTACGACAATCACAACGGCGTAATGCTTCCCAACGTCGGCATGCTTACTCATCAGGTGCACGGGCTTTGGAACGGCACGGTTACGCTTGACGACGGCACGGTGCTTGAAATCAAAGATATGTACGCATTCTGCGAAAAAGTTTACAATAAGTGGTAATAATTTAATATGCCGAAAGCGACAGCATTTTGCTGTCGCTTTTTAGGCTCCAAAAAGTATGGTTAAATGGAAGGGCGCACTGTTTATAATCGTGACGGTAATCGTCGCGCTTTTGTTATCCGTCGGCGCGGACGTGCTGTACGGATATGTCGCCACGACCAAAATCGAGCCGCCGACCGTCGCGCACGCGAACTTTGAATATAAGGCGGAAAACGAGTATCTTGGCAACAAGATATACGACGAAGACGGAGTATTGAAATCTGCTTTTGACGTAAGAAAGATTTTGTCGCTGTCGGCAGAAGACGACCTTAAAGTGTCGATAAACGGCGTTTCAAACGGCGATTTTGTCGATTTTGCGGACGTGGACGCGTCGGAAGTCGCGATAAGCGTGAACGGAAGAAACGTGCGGCTTGTCGATGGCGTCAACGTGAGAAGCGCGGCGGATTTTTTGTATGACAAAAGCACGTATTCTTATTTGTCGAACAACCTTGTGCTGCAAAATGATATTGACCTGAATTTGCTTCCCGAAGAATCGAGGGACGTCACTTTCAAAATGAAGCACGATATTTTCGGCAACGGCAAAAGCATAATTTCGGCAAAACGGACGGGTGAAAAAGCCAGGTACTTCGGCGTAAGCATAAGGTTTATCGGATACGGGCAGAACGTTGTCGACACGCGCTTTTCGGGGAAAACGGTAAGTGCCGGCGAAGAAGTCGTACTTGACGATTATTTGTACTGCGGCATACCCGTCGAGATCGGCAACGGCAAAAAAAGCGACGCGAAATTTGTCGAAAAAACAAAAGCGAATTTCACGAATTGCGTGTTTGAAAATTCTTATCGCAACGTGGCGATCAGTCGCTCCGACGTCGAATTCGTGAGATGCGTTTTTAACAATGCCGCCGAAGCGAACGTGTCGCTCAAAACCACGACGGGTAACAATTCGACGCTGACATTCAAAGATTCCGTCATTGCAAACTCCAACGTTGCCGGCATTATGAACTGGTGCGACGAAATCGTGGAAGAATCGTCATATTGCACGATAAATATCCTCAACACAAAGTTTTATTGCTGGAAATCGTCCGACAACGCGCGCGTTATGGTGGAGAGCGGCAACGGCGACTTTTACAAAACCGTAAACTCGGTTTTTCAGGCGGTAATTAACAACGGTAATGCCAAGAAAAATCTTGTCGAATGCAACGGAAAATATTATTTTTCGTCGTCGATTTTCGTGCTTTGCTCAAAAAGCGGCGGGAAAAACGCGGCGAAACTCAACGGGCTTTACGAAAACCATCTGCAAAAAATCACAGTTCCCGAAAACAGCATCGTTTCGGCGTTTTTGTCGGTTGCGAACGTTTACGGATACGCCGACGCTTCGTTCATTGCGCCCGACGAAAAACCGCAATATCGTCATTGACTCAAAAATTTGCGTCTTTTTTTAACGTCGCTTTCAAAACAGCCCCTTAAAACTTGCGGAAAAATTAAAAATATTATATACTTACATTTGTTAAAATTTACGAGGTGCTTAAATTGAATAATCAAACGGTTCTCGTCCTCGATTTCGGGGGACAATATAAGGAATTGATTGCCCGCAGTATCAGGGACGCAAAAGTGTATTCTCTTGTGAAATCGGGCAGCATCGGCGCGGAAGAAGTCAGAAAAATCAACCCCATCGGCATTATTCTGACTGGCGGGCCGAACAGCGTTTACGGCGAAAGCGCGCAGGATTTCGACGCGGAAATTTTGTCGCTCGGCGTGCCTGTCCTTGGCATTTGCTACGGCATGCAACTTATGTGCCATACCTTAAAGGGCAAGGTTGTCAGCTGCAAGACAAGCGAATTCGGCGTGACGAAAGCAAACCTTGACGTGAAGGCGGAAATTTTCGACGGCGTGAGCGCGACCACCAAAGTCTTGATGAGCCACAGCGACCGCGTGGAAACCGTGCCGGAAGGGTTCAAAGTCATCGGACACACGGCAAAATGCCCGATTTGCGCCTTTGAAAATCCCGAAAAGAAATTGTACGGCGTGCAATTCCATCCCGAGGTCGAGCTTTCGGTCGAGGGACAAAAGGTGTTGCAAAACTTCCTTTTCAAAATCTGCAAAGCGAATGCCGACTACGACCTTGGCGATTATATCGAAAGAAAAATCAAGGAAGTGCGCGAAACGGTCGGCACGGATACCGTGATTCTGGGGCTTTCGGGCGGCGTTGACAGCAGCGTTGCCGCAACCCTTTTAAGCCGCGCAATCGGCAAGCAACTCATTTGCATTTTCGTCGATCACGGATTTATGCGTCAGGACGAAGGCGACGAAATCGAGAGCATTTTCTCAAAGATGGATTTGCATTTCGTACGCGTTGACGCGGAAGCAAGATTTTTGAAAAAGTTGGAAGGAGTTACCGATCCCGAACGCAAGCGTAAAATCATCGGCGCGGAATTCGCCCACGTGTTTGAAGAAGAAGCGAGGAAGTTTGAAAACGCGCGTTATCTTGCACAAGGCACGATATATCCCGACATTATCGAGTCGGGCGGAAAGCACAATGCGGTCATAAAATCGCACCACAACGTCGGCGGACTTCCCGAAAAACTCAATTTCAAGGGCGTTGTCGAGCCTCTGAACGGGCTTTTCAAAAACGAAGTCCGTGTCGTTGGCAAGAAATTGGGGCTTCCTGACTTCCTTATCAACCGTCAGCCGTTCCCCGGTCCCGGACTTGCCGTCAGGGTAATGGGCGAAGTTACGAAAGAAAAATGCGACATTTTGAGAAAAGCCGACAAAATTTATCGTGAAGAAATCGAAAAATCGAAAGTCAAAACCTCGCAATACTTTGCGGTGCTCACGGGAGTTAAAACCGTAGGCGTTATGGGCGATTACAGGACGTACGATTATCTTGTCGCACTGCGCGCGGTCAACACAAGCGACTTCATGACGGCACAATATACGCCGATACCGCACAGGCTCCTTGCAAAAATTTCGTCAAGGATCGTCAACGAAGTGAAAGGTATCAACCGCGTATGTTACGACATCACCAGTAAGCCCCCGTCAACAATCGAGTGGGAATAATATTAAAAGCCACCAACCGCCGAATTTCGGCGGTTTTTCATTGCGAAAATTTTGAAAATTTAAAATAAACAATGGTTTTTTGACAGCGAAGTCATAAAATTCGACACAATTCGACTTTGTAATAATTTTGTAATGAATTTGTCACGCAGATGTAATTATTTTATCGTATGTTATAATTACAAATCAGCAACAAACCTATAAACTTGTAATAAAATTCCTCTTTATGTAGGGCGCCCGAAATTCGGGCGCTTTGCATTTATATAAGAAATTTTTTTGCCCGAAATTCGGGCGTTTTTTGTTAAAATTGTAATTAAATTGTAATATTTTTGTCACCGCACGGTAATATGACAGATTTATCATATTTATATAAACAAAAAAGAAGGGATTTATGGGAATTACCGTTGCGCTCACAGGATCAAGCGGAAATATGGGCAGAGAAACTCTGCCTGCGCTTTTGTCGCTTCCTTTTGTCGATAAAATCAAACTTTTATACTTAAACAACAATAAAGAAAGAAAATTCGCGCGGAAAATCAAGAAAAAGTACGGCGACAGAGTCGAGCAAATTTTCGGCGACGTCGCAAACTATTCCGATTGCGAAAGCCTTGTGAAAGACGCCGACTACGTCGTCAATCTTGCCGCGGTCATTCCGCCCGATTCCGACCACGCGCCCGAACTTACGCGCGCCTGCAACGTTACGGGCGTTCAGAACCTTGTGAAAGCCGTGGAATCCATGCAAAAACAGCCGAAATTTATCCACACTTCGACTGTCGCGGTTTACGGAAACAGGAATTATCTGCACCCGTGGGGAAGGGTAGGCGATCCGCTTTTGCCAAGCGTTTACGACGTCTATGCCGAAACGAAGGTAAAAGGCGAGTGGATCGTGCTTGAAAGCGAAATCGAAAACTTTGTAATTTTGCGCCAAACCGCGATACTTCATTATCGCATGCTCACCAACAATATGAAGGACGGGCTGATGTTTCACACCTGTTTCAACGTGCCACTTGAATGGGTGACGGCGCGCGACAGCGGACTTTTGATCAAAAATATTATTAAGCGCGACTATGAAGAAAACGGCGTCAAAAATTTCTGGAAACGCTGCTTTAACATCGGCGGCGGCGCAAGAAACCGCGTGACCGGCTACGACACTTTCAACGAAGGGTTTAAAATTATCGGCGGCAGCACCGAAAAGTTTATGAAACCGGGGTGGAACAGCATCCGAAACTTCCACGGGCTGTGGTTTTCGGACAGCGACGAACTGCAAAACATGTTCGATTTCCAGCGCGAAACCGTCAAGGACTACTGGCAGGAAATTTTGAAACGGCATCCGTATTACAAACTTGCGAAATTCTTCCCGTCAAGGATGATAAGGAAATTTGCAATCGAAAGGCTTTTGAAAGACGAAAACAGCCCGACGCACTGGATAAGAAATAAGGACGAAGGGAAAGTCCGCGCGTATTTCGGCAGCCGCGAAAATCTGGAATGTATGCCCAAAAGTTGGGACGATTACGCCGTGCTTGCAAAGGGCGAATTGCCCGACGGCGACGTCGATTACCTGGAAATGAAAAACATAAATCACTTAAAGTGGAACGGCTACGTCCTGTCGCACGGCTATGACGAAACGAAACCCGAAAACGAACTCGATATAAACGATATGAAGGACGCAGCGGAATTCAGAGGCGGCGCTGTTTTAAGCGAGTCAATGAAAAAGGGCGATTTATATACGAAACTTTTGTGGCGCACTCACGACGGACAGGAGTTTTACGCAAGACCTTACACGATACTGAAAGCGGGGCACTGGTGCATCGACAACGCGCCCGAACCGTGGGACTTCGATAGGCAGGCAAAGTTTACTCCGTTTTATCAGACGATATGGTACGATTCGCACGCAAAGGGCGAGGACGCCGTATATTTCTTTGACGCGGAAGGTCATGCAAAATACAAAAGATTATGATGAAAAAGATATTAATGTGCGTGTTTTCCGGCACGGGCAACACAAGAAAAATCGCAAACCTGTTTTCGGACGAGTTCATAAAAAACGGCGTTGAAACGACGATTGTCGATATTAAAAAAGGCGCGCGCATTAAGTGCGTCGACGACTTTGACGCGGTGGGCGTGTGTTATCCGATACACGGTTTCAACGCGCCGTACAATGTGCTGGAATTTGCATATGATATGCCAAAAACGCATGATAAACCATTGTTTGTGCTGAAATCGTCGGGAGAACCGCTGGCACTTAATAACGTTTCGTCGTACAAACTCGTGAGTATTTTGAAGGGAAAAGGATACGATTATTTTGCGGAATACCACTACGTTATGCCGTACAATATGATATTCCGACACGACGACGCGGCGGCATACAAAATGTGGCATACCGCAAAAAATCTCGCCCCCGTCGAAGCGCGTGAAATTTTAAGCCTTACGCCGCATAAACTCAAAAAAATACCGTTTGGACACCTTATCGCATTTTTGTTCAGAATTGAACATCACGCAATGAAAGTCAACGGAAGATTTTTCAAAGTCGACATGGAAAAGTGCGTGAATTGCGGACTTTGCATAAAAAACTGTCCCGAAGAAAACGTAAAAATTGTGGACGGAAAATTCGTGTTTGGCGGCGATTGCGCATGCTGCGTCAGGTGCAGTTTCAACTGTCCGAAAGACGCGTTCGACATCGCTCTTCTGAACGGGTGGCGCGTCAACGGAAAATATAATTTCGAAAACGCGGCCGCTTTGCCTTCCGGCAGGCACGAAAGATATTGCAGGAAATCTTACGAAAAATATTTCATTAACGCTGACGAAAAAATCGCAAATGCCGCTTTATCTTTATAAATAAAGACTTGAAAATATAAGAATTTCAAAGTATAATAAGATAATAAAGACCCAAAAAAGGACAATATAATGCAAAGACGTATTTTGATTGCAGAAGATAACCTGGAAATTTCGGACACTATGCGGAATTATCTTATCCGCGCCGGCTACGTCGTGTCGCAGGCATTTGACGGCGGGGACGCAATCGAGCAAGCGCGAAGGCTCTCGCCCGATCTTATTTTACTGGACATAATGATGCCCGTCGCCGACGGATACGAGGTTTGCGAAAGTATCAGGCGCGACATGAACATACCCATTATCGTCGTTTCGGCGAAGGTTGCGGAAGAAGACAAGATACGCCTTTTTGAGCTTGGCGCGGACGACTATATCACGAAGCCGTTCTCGTTCAAGGAAATGGTGTGCAGGGTAAACGCTCAGATAAGGCGTTATTACGACCTTAACCGTCCCGCGGCAAACGCGGACAGATACTTCGGCGCGCTTATGATCTCGTCCGAAAGGTTTGAGGCGAAAGTCAACGGCGAGCCGCTCAATCTCACCGCAAAAGAGTTCAAAATTCTGGACTTTCTGACGCTCAATCAGAATCAGATTTTCAGCAAGCAAAAACTTATCGACGCGGTGTGGGGCATTGACGAATACATCGACGAAAACACCGTGGTCGTAACAATTGCGCGACTTCGCGAAAAACTTGAAAAAGCCGGGGTAAACAATATCGTTACGATCTGGGGGCTTGGCTATAAGTGGCAGGATTGACCTAATTGAAAAGAAAAACGAGAAGAAGCGTTTACGACGCCATCGCACAACTTAATCGATTGGACATCGACACCCCGATTTCGATTGAGGGCGACGTTTTCGAGCGCCGTATTTTCAAACAACTTGAAACCCTGCGCCGAAGCATGCGCGACGCGCGCGACAAAAATAAAGCCGACGACGAAAAACGCAAGGTGATGATTGCCTCGGTCGCGCACGACCTGAAAACGCCCCTTGCCGTTATTTCCGGTTACGCTGAAAGTCTGTCGGACGGAATGGATGATAAGGATTATACCGCGCTTATTCTTCAAAAAACCGAGGAAATGAACAGTCAGGTGCTGACGCTGGTCGAATCGTCAAGAAACGAAATCCAGTCAATCGGCAGCATTAAAGAGAGCGTGCTTTTCGGTGAATTTTTCAAAACGGAAGCGTTGAAATACGAAAAACTCGCGCAATCCAAAAAACTCACGTTCATCGTTAAGGGCGCGCCGTACGTTACCGTTTACGCAAACCGTCAGCAACTTGCGCGCGTTTTACAGAACCTTATCAGCAACGCCATAAAATATACGCCAAGCGGCGGCAAAATCGTCGTAAAAGCCAAAAAAGTCGGCAAGGAAGTCCGCGTTATCGTCCGCGACAACGGCTCGGGTATCTCGGGCGAAAGTCTGCCGTTTATCTTTGATAAATTTTATATGGAAGATAAGTCCAGAACGGTTTCGGGAAGCAACGGACTGGGACTTTATATCACGAAAGAAATCGTCGACGATTTAAGCGGCGTTATCGAGGTCAAAAGCAAGAAAGATAAGGGCAGCCGTTTCGTCGTGCGTATCCCCATCGAAGAAGGCAAAATCCGCCGCACCATTACCGAAGCGTTCGACGCGCTGCCGCACAACGTGAAGACGTTTTTATATCTTTTCTTCGGCGGGATACTTTGCAGTTTATATCGTTTCCAGAAGTTTTACGAAACGCGTCACAGGGCGACGCTTATTGCGGGAATATTGCTGATACCGCTGTTTTTGCTTGGCTGGGCAGCCGACTTTTTCAGCCTTGTGGTGTGCGACAGAATCACGCTTGTCGCAGACTGATTTACAAAACGTTTTTATATTTCATAACAAATACTTACATACGCCACGTTAAAAGCAATAACGCGGCTATTTTTTTGTCATTGCCACGCTTCGCTCGCAATGACATCAAATGTGGTTGTGACGTATAGAAGGGCATAAAAAACGGCACCCTTACGAGTGCCGTTTGATGTTTGGTTTAATAAAAAACAAACGTTGCTTTTTATTATTTGTTCATGCCTTCTTGTACTGCTACTGCACAAGCAACGGTTGCGCCAACCATAGGATTGTTACCCATACCGATAAGTCCCATCATTTCGACGTGAGCGGGAACGGAGCTGCTTCCTGCGAACTGTGCGTCGCTGTGCATACGTCCCATCGTATCGGTCATACCGTAAGACGCTGGGCCTGCCGCCATGTTATCGGGGTGCAGGGTACGTCCCGTGCCGCCGCCCGACGCAACGGAGAAGTATTTTTTGCCGTTATCCCAGCACCATTTTTTGTAAGTGCCTGCAACGGGATGTTGGAAACGGGTGGGGTTGGTGCTGTTGCCGGTGATGGAAACGTCGACGCTTTCGTGGCGCATGATAGCAACGCCTTCGTTCACGTCGTTTGCGCCGTAGCAACGAACCTTTGCGCGTTCGCCGTCGCTGTAAGCGGTGGTTTTGACGACTTTAAGGGTATCGGTGTACTGGTCGTAATCGGTTTGTACATAGGTGAAGCCGTTGATGCGGCTGATGATGAAAGCGGCGTCTTTTCCAAGTCCGTTCAGAATGACTTGCAAGGGCTCTTTACGAACCTTGTTTGCCGAGCGCGCGATACCGATTGCGCCTTCTGCTGCCGCGAAACTTTCGTGACCTGCAAGGAAAGCGAAGCATTTGGTTTCGTCGCGAAGGAGCATTGCGGCGAGGTTGCCGTGGCCGAGACCGACTTTGCGGTTTTCCGCGACGGAGCCCGGAATGCAGAACGATTGCAGACCGATGCCGATTGCTTCGGCGGCGTCCGCGGCTTTTTTGCAGTTTTTCTTGATTGCGATTGCACAGCCTACGGTATAAGCCCAGACTGCGTTGTCGAACGCGATGGGTTGGATACCTTTTACGATTGCTTCGCAGTCAACGCCTTTGTCCAGGCAGATTTTCTGCGCGTCTTCAAGGGAAGCGATGCCGTATTCTTTAAGGACACCCATGATTTTATCAATACGTCTTTCATAACCTTCGAATTTGATCATTGCAGTATCCTCCTATTACTCTTTGCGGGGGTCGATGTATTTTGCGGCGGTTGCGAAACGGCCGTAACTTCCCGTGCATTTTTTGAGCGCTTCGTCGGCGGAAACGCCTTTTTTGATCATTTCCATCATTTTTCCGAGGTGGACGAATTCGTAACCGATGACTTCGCCTTCTTCGTCAAGGCCGACGCGGGTGACGTAGCCTTCTGCCATTTCAAGGTAGCGTACGCCTTTTGCCTTTGTGGAGAACATCGTGCCGACCTGGCTTCTCAGACCTTTTCCGAGGTCTTCGAGGGACGCGCCGATAACAAGACCGTCGTCCGAGAAAGCGGACTGGGAACGACCGTAAACGATTTGCAGGAACAGTTCGCGCATTGCGGTGTTGATTGCGTCGCATACAAGGTCGGTATTGAGCGCTTCGAGAATGGTTTTGCCGGTAAGAATTTCGGCAGCCATAGCCGCAGAGTGAGTCATACCGCTGCAACCGATCGTTTCGACAAGGGCTTCTTCGATAACGCCGTTTTTGACGTTAAGGGAAAGTTTGCACGCGCCTTGTTGGGGAGCGCACCAGCCTACGCCGTGAGTGAAACCGCTGATGTCCTTAATTTCTTTTGCCTGAATCCATTTGCCTTCCTCGGGAATGGGGGAGGGACCGTGGTTGGGACCTTTTTTGACACAGCACATTTCAACAACTTCATTTGAGTATTGCATTTGTCATATACCTCCGAAAGAGTTTGTTATTATTTTAACTTTCAACAGTATATCATAAACGTCGGAAAAATAAAAGCGTTATCGCCAAATTGACAAAAAAAAATAAGCAATGTCGTTTTTTGTGGCGAATATCCTTTGCAGTTTACGCGACTTGTGTGGTATAATATCCGAAATGTTTATGAAATATCGGTAAAATAATGGAATATCAGTTTTCAGACAGATTAAAAAATTTGAAGGGCAACGCAATCCGTGAGATTTTCAAACTTTTGTCAACCCCGGGGATAATAAGTTTCGCAGGTGGCTTTCCCGCAAAGGAAACTTTGCCCGTTGACGAAATCAGGGAAATCGCCGACAAGGTGTTGTCGGAAAACGGCGCGGAAATTCTGCAATACGGCGGCACGGAAGGGTATCGTCCGCTTATCGAATCGGCGGGGGAATACGTTCGTCGCGACGGCGTTACCGCCACGCCAGAATCGACGCTTATCGTGTCGGGCGGACAACAGGGCATCGACCTTACGTTCAAGGCGTTTATCAACAAAGGCGACAGGGTGCTTGTCGAAAATCCGACTTATCTTGCAGCGCTCCATATCCTTAAAACGTACGAGGGCGAGGCAATCGGCGTCGATAGCGACGAGGACGGGATAAATATCCTTGACCTTGCGAAAAAAATCGTGTTTTACGCGCCGAAAATTTTGTATCTCGTGCCGAATTTCAGCAATCCTTCGGGCAAAACGCTGTCAAAGGAAAAACGAGAAGCGATTTACGCAATCTGCAAAAAACACGGCGTGATAATCCTTGAAGACAACCCTTACGGCGAAATAAGGTTTTCGGGCGAAAGAGTGCCGTCGATTAAGTCGTACGATACGGACGGCATCGTGATTTATCAGACGAGTTTTTCAAAGGTGATCTCGCCGGGGCTTCGTACGGGAGTTGTCGTTGCGGCACCCGAAATCATAAGGAAACTGACAATCGGGAAACAGGCGTCCGACGTGCACACTTCGTCGCTGTCGCAGGCGATAATCGACAGATATATAAGGGAAGGTCGGCTCGACGCCCATATCGACGAAATCATTCCCGTTTACAAGGCGAAAAAGGACGCGATGTACGCGGCGATTCAGAAATATATGCCAAAGGGCATAAGGTTCACGAATCCCGACGGCGGGCTGTTCATATTTGCGGAATTTGCAAGAAAAGGCATAAACACCGACGATATTTTCAAGGACGTCGTCGAAAAAACGGGCTGCGCTTACGTGCCCGGAAGTTCGTTCTTTGCGGACGGCAAAACTTTCAACACTTTCCGCCTTAACTATTCCAACGCAACGGAAGAACAAATCGAAAAAGGGATAAAATCCCTTGCGGAATACTTTACGAAATTATTGGAGGACTAAGATAAATGGAAAACGTATTCGATACTCTTAAAGCGCGCGGTTTTATCAAGCAAACCGTTTACGAAGAGGATTTATATAAAAAGCTCGGCTCGGAGCACATGTCGTTTTATATCGGCTTCGATCCGACGGCGGACAGCCTGCACGTTGGACACTTCATTCAACTTATCGTCATGAGATGGATGCAGAATGCGGGGCATCGTCCCATTATCCTTATCGGCGGAGGCACGGGTATGATCGGCGATCCGTCGGGAAGAAGCGATTTGAGAAGGGTCATGACCGCCGAAACCGTGCAACATAACTGCGATTGCTTTAAGGAACAAATGAGTAAATTTTTGTCGTTCGAGGGCGAAAACGCCGCGATTATGGTCAACAACGCCGACTGGCTGAAAGACCTTAACTACATCGACTTTTTGCGTGAAATCGGCAGCGTGTTTTCCGTCAACAAAATGCTTACGGCGGAATGTTATAAACAACGCCTTGAAAAAGGTCTTACCTTTTTGGAATTCAACTATATGCTGATGCAGGCGTACGACTTTCTTGTTCTCAACAGAAAGTACGGGTGCGAGCTCGAATGCGGCGGCGACGATCAGTGGTCGAATATGCTTGCCGGCGTCGACCTTATAAGGCGCAAAGAGGGCAAGGACGCGTTTGCGATGACGTCCGCGCTTCTCACGACTTCCGAAGGCAAGAAAATGGGCAAAACTCAGAAAGGCGCGGTATGGCTTGACCGCGAAAAAACCTCGCCTTACGAATTCTTCCAGTATTGGCGTAATATCGACGACGCGGACGTCGAAAAATGCCTGAAACTCCTCACCGAAATCGACCTTGACGAAATCGCGGAACTTTGCAGATACAAGGACGAACGCATGAACCGCGCGAAAGAAGTGCTTGCCTATGAACTCACCAAACTCGTCCACGGAAAAGACGACGCGGATCTTTCCTTGAAACAGTCGAAAGGCGCGTTCGGCGACGGCGCGGAAATGCCCGAAAAAACAATTGAAGAAGGCACGACGAAAGTCATCGATATCCTTGTCGCAATCGGCGTCGCTCCGAGCAAAAGCGAGGCTCGTCGTCTTATCGAAGGCGGCGGTATTCGCGTGAACGACGACAAGGTAACGGACGTCAACGCGGAAGTTACAAGCCGCGAATTCATCATTCACAAGGGCAAAAAAGTTCACTTTAAGGTGAGCGTGAAATAATGGTTTTTTATCTTTCGGCAACGGGCGAAACGACGCACGAAATCGTCATTCAAAGAAGCAGGTTTATCTGCACGTTAAAAAGAATCGACGGTTTCGACGACGCTTTGTCGTTTGTGAAAAGCGTGAAGAAAAAGTATTCCGACGCAACCCACAACTGCTATGCTTTCATAAGTAACGCGGCGGGCACGGAACAACGCTTTTCCGACGACGGAGAGCCGCAGGGCACGGCGGGACAGCCTATGCTGGAAGTGTTGAAAAAGAAAGGAATTTTCATGACGGCTGCGGTCGTCACGAGATATTTCGGCGGCGTGAAACTGGGCGCGGGCGGGCTTGTTTCCGCATATACTCGCGCCGTTGCCGAGACCGTCGAAAATGCAAAAATAGTAAAGAATGTCGTCGGCGTTTCGCTGGAAATCAAGTGCGGGTACGAAATGTACAACGCGCTGTTACAGGCACTTAAAGACAAGGTTTTTGCAACTTTAAGTACCGATTTTGCCGACAATGTTAAAATGACGATTGCGGTGCCGAAGGAAGACGCGGACAATATCGAAAAGGATATTACGTGCGCGCTTTTGGGGCAGGTTTCGGTCTTAAAAGGCGCAACCGCTTATTACGTTTTTGAATAAAATTTGAGGTATAGATATGAAAATCACTTTGACTGAAAACTTGAAGCAAAAACCCGATTTTAAAAACCTCGGGTTCGGAAAATACTTCACCGACCACATGCTTTATATGGAGTACGTCGACGGCAAATGGGGAGAGGTCGAAATCAGACCTTTTTCTGACATCGCGGTGAACCCGGCAAGCGTCGTTTTCCATTACGGTCAGGAAATTTTCGAGGGCATGAAAGCCTATAAAAACACCGACGGAAAAATTACGATGTTCCGTCCGCGCGACAACATCCTTCGTATGAACAGAAGCGCGAAACGTCTGTGCATGGCGGAACTTCCCGTGGACGAAGTGCTGGAAGGTATTTTTGAACTTGTCCGCATCGAAAAGGATTGGATCCCGACAGACCCCGGCACCAGCCTTTATATCCGTCCGACGATGATCGCAAACGAAAACTTCCTTGGCGTGCACCCCAGCAAGAAATACATTTTCTTCGTTATTTTAAGTCCTGTCGGAAGTTATTACGCTCACGGGCTCGAACCCACGCGTATTTACGTTGAAGACGTGTTCAACCGCGCGGCTCTCGGCGGCACGGGCGAGTGCAAATGCGGCGGCAACTATGCGGCAAGTCTGCTTGCGGCGGAAGTTGCGAAACAGAAAGGGTACGAGCAGGTTTTGTGGATGGACGCGAAAGAGAAAAAGTACGTCGGCGAAGTCGGCAGCATGAATATGTTCTTTGTTCTGGACGGAAAAGTCGTTACGCCGTGGCTTGACGGCACGATTCTTCCCGGTATCACCCGCGACAGCGCGATCAAAGTTCTGAAACACGCGGGATACACCGTCGAAGAACGCGCAGTTTCCATTGACGAACTTGAAAAGGATTATAAGGAAGGGAAACTTAACGAGGCGTTCGGCACGGGTACGGCGGCGGTTATTTCTCCCGTCGGCACAATCGGCTACAAGGACGACGTGATGACCATAAACGACGGCAAAATGGGCAAAATCACCGGCTGGCTTTACGACACTCTCACCGGGATTCAGTACGGCAGAATCAAGGACGAATTCGGCTGGGTAGTAAGACTTAACTGAAAACCGTTGACAATGTTTTTGCGATTTAATATTATTATTTCGTAATAGGGAGTAGCCGTCGTCTTTATAAGACGAGATTAAGTCAATAACACGAATTTTTATTCTGGTTTAATCACAATTGGCAAGACTGTTTAGCAGTCTTGCCATATTTTTTCGGAGGATTTATGGAATTTTTGTACGAAACCATAGCAGCCGTTACCTGGCAACAGGTAATAATGTGGTGTCTCGGCGCGCTGTTGATTTTCCTTGCAATCAAAAAGGATATGGAACCCGCGCTGTTGTTGCCGATGGGATTCGGTGCGATTCTTATCAACATTCCGTTTTCGGGCGCGGAGGGCGTAATGAGCAGTCTTTTTGCAATCGGAATCGAAATGAACGAGATTATGCCGCTTGTACTCTTTATCGGTATCGGCGCGATGATCGATTTCGGGCCGCTGCTTTCAAACCCGAAGTTGTTCTTGTTCGGCGGGGCGGCGCAATTCGGCATATTTTTGACGATTTTGCTTGCCGCGGCTTGCGGATTCAGCATCGAAGACGCTGCGTCGATCGGTATTATCGGGGCGGCGGACGGACCTACGTCGATTGTCGTCGCGCAAACCTTAAAAAGTAATTACGTCGGACCCATTATGGTCGTCGCGTATTCGTATATGGCGCTCGTGCCGATCATTCAGCCCGCGGTCATCAAACTCACGACAACCAAAAAAGAGCGTCTGATCCGTATGGAATACAAGCCCGCTTCGGTTTCGAAACGCACGAAAATTCTGTTCCCCATTCTCGTAACGATCGTGTCGGGGCTTATCGCGCCCGCGTCGTTGTCGCTTGTCGGCATGCTTATGTTCGGCAACCTTATAAGAGAGTGCGGCGTGCTGAATTACCTTACCGACACCGCAAAAGACGTGCTGACAAACCTTGTTACGCTGTTTTTGGGCATCACCATCGCGTTTACGATGAAAGCCGAAAACTTCATAACCGTCCAGACTCTTATGATTATGGGGCTGGGGCTTTGTGCATTCATTTTCGACACGTTCTCGGGCGTGATGCTTGCAAAAGTCATGAACTTGTTCCTCAAAGAAAAAATCAATCCCATGATCGGTGCGGCAGGTATTTCCGCATTCCCCATGAGCGCGCGTATAGTGCAGAAAATGGGAATTAAGGAAGATCCTACAAATCACCTTCTGATGCACGCTGTCGGCGCAAACGTTTCGGGACAAATCGCGTCCGCAATCGTCGGCGGCCTTATCATCGGTCTTGTTTTATAAGGAGGCGAAACTATGTTATACGCAGTATCGGCAGTCAAAGAAAACGTAATGAAATCCCTGGAAATTATGGGATACGGAGTGCTTGCGGTGTTTATCGTGATCGCAATCCTTATTATCCTTGTCAAACTTATGCAGTATATCGAAAAAAGAATTGCGAAAAACAAGGAAAAGGAAGGCTATAAGCCCCTTAAAGACAAGTTGAAAGAAAAATACGAGGCGAAAAAAGCGGCGCGCGCCGAAAAGAGAATCCAGACCAGCAACGAGAATAAGCCCGAATAAAAAGTCTTTATCAAATAAAATACCCCGGTATTTCGGGGTTTTTTATTGCACAAAAAATCCCTTGAATATCTTTTCCGCGCGTGGTATAATATAAGGTATGAAAAGAAATATTATCGCATTGATTTACGATTTTGACAAAACGCTCACGGACAAGGATATGCAGGACTACGGCTTTATCCCGAGCCTTGGCATGACGCCCGAAGACTTTTGGCGCGATTGCAACAATATGGCGCACGAAAAGAAAATGGACGGTATCCTTGCAATGATGTATTTTATGATCGAGCGGGCAAGGGGAAAGTCGGTGCTGACCGCGGACACCCTGAAAGAACTCGGCAAAGACGTCAATTACTATCCCGGCGTGACGGAGTGGTTCGACGCCGTCAACGAATACGGCAAGAGCAAAGGCGTCGTTATCGAGCATTACATCATCAGCAGCGGTCTGAAAAAAATCATCGAGGGCACGGAAATCGCAAAGAATTTTTGTGAAATTTTCGCAAGCGAGTTCGTTTACGACGAATACGGCGTGCCGTACTGGCCTGCGGTCGCGCTGAATTATACAAGTAAAATCCAGTTTTTGTACCGCATAAACAAGGGCATTTTCGACGTGTCGGACGACAAAAACCTGAACGATTCGATGGAAGAAAGAAACCGTCGCATTCCGTTTTGCAATATGATTTATATCGGCGACGGGCTGACCGACGTCCCGAGCATGAAGGTAACAAAGCTCAACGGCGGGCACAGCATCGGCGTTTACGCAGACGAGCAGGAAAACGCATGCAAAATGATGAAAGCGGGGCGCATCAACTTTATGGCGAAAGCCGATTATACAAAAGATTCCGAACTTATGCGTATCGTAAAACGCATTGTCGATATGCTTGCCGCCGAAAACGACCTTATGGAACTGAGCCTTTCACAATACGACAAATCGAAAGAAAACTTCTGATATTTAGGCTTCCGCGCCGACGAAAGTCGGCGTTTTTTTATGGATTTCTCAAATTCGACAAAACCCGAAACAAACTTAACGGAAGCGGTATAAACGCAATGATTTTCTTAAAAAAAGAAGAATTGTGCGAAAATTACGCGTCGTTTTCGATAATTTTTGACGTTTATTTACTTTTGTATATAAAAAAAGTGTAAAAAAACGTTAAAATCCGCATTTTTGCACATATGCCAAAAATTATTAAATAACACGACGTATGTCAAAATAATTGTTAATAAATTGGTTTATTTCGTTTTGACTTTTTCGTACAAAGTAGTAAAATATAAACATATTAATGATTTGGAGGAAGTTATATTTATGGCAAATTCAACATTCAAGCAGTACGCACGTGAGGCAAAATCGAGAATGCTTAAAAACGGCAATTTTCCGACGTTTGTCGGCGTTATTCCTTTGAGAAAGTACGACGTTCTTCTTAAACTTGTCGGAAACAACGATACGCTTTGCAAAATGTGTTCGATTATCGAAAGCGGCAACGACAGAAATCCCATAACGTGCCTTATCGATCAGGACAGGTTTGAAAAGATGACGTCGGTCGAGCGACAGCGTTACATATTCCGTCTTGCGGAAGCCTATAAATGTGTGAAGCAACTTTATCGTGAAATGAATGCCGATAAGAAAGTTTACGGATAAGAATTATTGGGGGAATGGAAGAAGACGTCCGCCGCGAAAGCGACGGCGTTTTTGTTTTGAAAGCGGATAATTCGACGTTTTGGCAAGGTTTGTATTATTCTTGTCCGGCATGCCGACAGATAATAATACGAACTTAGGTTTTACGCCGTGTTTTTGAACTAATACTGCGTTACACTCACGGCTTATACGGTAAAGTATTAAGCCGCTCGCGTGCCTTGTCTTATTCTAAAAACACGACGGAAAACTTGTTCACAACCGAAAACGCCGAGATTTCAGATGATTTTTGGAAAAGGCGAACGCGGTTGTACTTTTCGTACTACAAGCGAGCATTTTTCATAAACGCGCTAAAATATCGACGTTTTGGCAAGGTTTGTATTATTATCTGTCGGCATAACCTTAAAACATTTGTTTTAAGACGGGAATTATGATATAATCTTTCCTATGACCGAATTATCCATTCTTGAAAATCTGAACGAAGAACAAAGGCGTGCCGTTGTCGATACGGAAGGCGCGCTTTTGGTGCTTGCCGGGGCGGGCAGCGGAAAAACGCGCGTACTTACGACGCGCGTCGCTTACCTTGTCAAAAATATGAACGTCGATCCTTACAACATACTTGCGATTACTTTCACGAACAAAGCCGCGGGCGAAATGAAACAGCGCGTCGCGAATATGCTGGGCGAAAGTTGCGAAGTATGGATAAGCACCTTCCACAGCATGTGCGCCCAGATACTTTTCAGAGAATGCGAAAGAATCGGCTATGGCAAGAATTTCAGCATCTATGCCGAGGCGGAATGCGCGCGCGTATTAAAGCGCATTATGAAGTCGCCGTCGGACGCCGATAACGAGAAAAACGCAAAACTTTTCGACACCTATTACGGTCATATCAAACGCATAAAAAGTTTTAATCACGATCCCAAAGAGTACGCCGAAGCGTGCATAGGGGAAAGCAAGATAAAAAAAGAAACCTTGCGCCTTTTTGACCTTTATCAGGCGGAACTCAAAAACAACAACGCAATGGATTTTGACGATTTGCTTATCAACACGGTGAAACTTTTCGACGAAAATCCCGACGTTCTGGAACGCTATCAACGCCGTTTCAGATATATCCACGTTGACGAGTTTCAGGACACCAACAAAATTCAATATCGCCTTGTCCGACAACTTGCGAAAGGCTACGGTAACATATTCGTCGTCGGCGACGAGGACCAGAGTATTTACGGCTGGCGCGGTGCGGAAATCAGCAATATCCTTGATTTCAAAAAGGATTTCCCCGATGCCAAAGTTTATAAACTTGAACAGAATTATCGCAGTACGGCGCACATCTTGAACGCCGCCAACCGCGTTATCGCAAACAATAAGAAACGTTTCGATAAGGTACTTAAAACGACGAAAGAAGGCGGTAAACGCGTTGAAGTGTTCAATGCCTACAACGACCGCGAAGAAGTCGACTACGTCATGCGAAACATAAACGACCTTGTTACGCTTGCGGGATACAACTACGGCGACATCGCCATTTTAATGCGCGCGAACTCGCTCTCCCGTCAATTTGAAGAAGCCTTGACGCTTTACAATATGCCATACCGCGTTTACGGCGGCATAAGGTTTTACGAAAGGAAAGAAATCAAGGAACTTTTGTGTTATCTTCGCATTGCGATAAACCCGTTTGACAACGAAAGCGCGGCAAGGATAATCAACGTACCCCGTCGCGGCATCGGCGACACGACGGTACAAAAACTTATCGAGTGCGCGGGCGCAAACGGCACGCATCTTTTCGACGTCGTGAAAAATATCGAAAATGTCGACGGGCTCAACGCCGGCACCAAACAAAAAATTGCCGGATTCAGAAATCTGTGGCTTAGTCTTATCGACGCCGCGGGGAAATCGGACGCCGTCGCTTTTTCGGAATATGTTCTGAAAGCGTCGGGGCTTTTCGATATGTATAAGGCGGACGAGGCGGAACCCGACAGGGTGGAAAACCTGAAAGAATTCGTGTCCGCCGTCAACCTTTTCAGAAAGGACAACCCCGGGAAAACCATAGAAGACTTTTTGAGAATGGTCGCGCTTATCTCGGACGCCGACGAAATCGACGACAGCAACAGCGTTACGCTTGCGACGATACACGCCGTAAAAGGGCTTGAATTTCCCGTCGTGTTTATCGTTGCGCTGGAAGAAAACATTTTCCCGTCGTCGCACGCCGTCATCGAAAGCGACGATAATATCGAGGAAGAACGCCGTCTTATGTACGTCGCGATAACCCGCGCGAAGGAACGGTTGTACGTGTCGTCGTCAAGGTGCAGGTTCAGATTCAACCAGCGACAGAACAATCTACGCAGTCGTTTCGTGCAGGAACTTATCGGAAACGTTCCCGCAAAAACGCCGCAAACACCGCAGTCCGAGCAAAAATCAACGTTCAAACCCGCATACACGGGCGCGGCTGCCGCAAAACCCGCAAGTCCCGCGGCAAACGCCGTGGACGTTTCGGAGTACACGGTCGGGCGCAAGGTGGAACACAGCAAGTTCGGCACAGGCGTAATCGTGTCGGTATCGGGCAGCGGAAACGAAACCATCGCCGGTATAGAATTTGAAAATCTGGGAATAAAGAAATTCGTCGTTGCGCTTGCCGCAAAGAATATGAGGTTGTTATGAGCGTTCTCGAAGAAATGCAAAATCTCGTGAAAGAACTCAACTATCACGCGGAAAGGTATTATAAATTCGACAGTCCCGTCATCTCGGACGGCGAATACGACAGGCTGTACGACAGGCTCGTCGCGCTTGAAAAGGAAACGGGATTCGTTTTGCCCGACAGCCCCACACACAGAGTCGGCGACGCCGTATTGAAAGAGTTTAAGGAATACAAACACACCCACAAACTTTACAGCCTTGACAAGTGCCAGAGTTTTGAGGAGTTTCAGGGCTGGTACGCGCGCACCGAAAAATCGTTGAACGCCCCGTTCGAACTCACTGCGGAATACAAATTTGACGGGCTTACGATAAACCTGACGTACGAGGACGGAATGCTCGTATCGGCGGCGACGCGCGGCAACGGGCTTGTCGGCGAAGACGTAACTTTGCAGGTTAAAACCATCAAAAACGTACCTTTAACTATCGAATATAAAAATCACGTCGAAATTCAGGGCGAAGGGATAATGCGTCTTTCCGTGCTTGAAAAGTACAACAAAACGCACGACGAGCCTTTGAAAAACGCCCGAAACGGCGCAGCCGGCGCAATAAGGAATCTTAACCCGAAAGTTACTGCCGAAAGACGGTTGGACGTCATGTGCTACAACGTTTACGGCGGCGATTTCAGAACGCAGAAAGACATGCAGGACTTTTTGATAAAACAAGGTTTCGAAGTCGGCGATTATTTCAAAATCTGCAAAAACGAAAACGACGTCGGCAACGCGATCGAAGAGTTGTCGAGAATCCGCCCGACGCTCGATTTTTTAATTGACGGAATCGTTTTCAAGGTCAACGACTTAAATCAGCGCGACGCTCTCGGAGAAACCGAAAAATTCCCCAGGTGGGCAATCGCATATAAATTCAAGGCGGACGAAGCCACAACCGTTTTAAGGGACGTCGTATGGCAGGTGTCCCGCACGGGAAAACTGTGTCCGCTTGCGATACTCGATCCCGTCGAACTTGCGGGCGTTACCGTGAAAAGGGCGACGCTCAACAACTTTGCCGACTATGAAAAGAAAGGCTTGAAAATCGGAAGCCGCGTGTTCATTCGTCGCAGTAACGACGTCATTCCCGAAATTCTGGGGATTGCCGAACATACGAGCGAAAGCCGCGACATCGAAAAGCCGACGGTGTGTCCGTACTGCGGTGCGCCCGTTGAGGAAAGAGGAGTGTTTTTGTACTGCACGAACACCGAAAACTGCGCCCCTCAAATCGTGCAAAGGCTCACGCATTTTGCAGAAAAAGGAGCGATGGACATTGACGGATTTTCCGAAAAAACGGCGGAACTTTTGTTGAACGAACTGAACGTAAGGGAGTTTTCGGATTTATATAAACTCAAAAAAGAAGACCTTATGACGCTTGACGGATTCGGGGAACTGAAAGCGCAGAATCTCATAAACGCGATTGAAAAAAGCAAGGACGTCGCGCTGTCGGATTTCTTGTATGCGCTCGGCGTGAAGAATATCGGGAAGAAAGCGGCGAAACAGCTGGAACAAAGGTTTAAGACGCTGAATAACGTGATAAACGCCGGGATTGACGACTTGAAAGCCATCGACGATTTTGGCGATATTATGGCGGAAGGCGTCCGCGCGTACTTCGACGACAAGAAAAATCTTGGTGAAATCGACGCTCTTTTAAGCCTTGGTGTGAACGTCTCTGCACGCGAAACGAACGACGGAAATTTCAAGGGTATCAACGCCGTGCTTACCGGAAGTTTACAAAAGTATAAGCGAAGCGAGGCGGAAAGACTCATTGTGGAGCGTGGCGGCGAAGTGTCGTCGTCGGTGTCGAAAGCGGTCAATCTGGTTATCGCGGGAGAAGAAGCCGGCAGTAAGTTGGAAAAAGCGAAAAAACTCGGCGTGAAAATCATCGACGAGAGCGAATTTGAAAAGATGCTTGAAGAATAATCGAAAAAAATATCGACATATTTATGAAAACGCCGAAACAACGGCGTTTTTCTTTTTCCAAAGCGAAAATCGTCGCGTTTTTAAAAAAACATTTGCAATTCACGTAAATTTTATAACAAAAGATAACTTATTTTATTGTAAATAAAGCGCGCTTGTGCTAAAATATTAATAATTCGTAAAAAGAGAGGGCTTTGTTATGAGAATAGGCAAACTTACTTCTTCGGAACTTCAAAAATACGTATTCGACAAAACCGTGGCGAAAAATCCGGAAATCCTGCAATCGGCGGGGCTTGCGGAAGATTGCGCGGCACTCAGAACCCCCAAAATTTTACTTCTTACGACAGATCCCATCACGGCGACGGGAAACAATGCCGGTCGTCTTGCGATAACGGTGTCGGCAAACGACGTCGCGGTGTCGGGCGGCACGCCTTTGTGTTGTCTTCTGACGATAATCGCGCCGACGACTGCGTCTGCCGAAGACGTCGGTAAATTTATGAAGGAAGCGCACGAAACGGCGGAGGCTCTCGGCGTCGATATTGTCGGCGGACATACGGAGTTTTCGGAAGCGGTCAATCGAATGGTCGTTTCCTGCACGATGCTCGGCACGACAAGAAGGGTTGTCAAATCCTCGGGCGCGAAAGCGGGCGACAGCATCGTCATGACGAAATCCGCCGCAATCGAAGCGACGGCGATAATGGCAAACGATCACGCCGACAAACTTCTGAAAAACGGACTCACGACGGAAGAACTTGTCGAAGCGCGCGAATATATCGCAAAAGTGTCGGTGGTCGAGGACGCGAAAATCGTCTGGAAGCAGAACGTCAGTTGCATGCACGACGTTACGGAAGGCGGCGTTTTCGGCGCGGTTACCGAACTTGCGGAAGCGTCGGGGCTGGGCGCGATGATTTACGCCGACCAGATTCCCGTGACGCATCTTACGGCAAAAATATGCAAAATCCTGGACGTGTCGCCGATGCGCCTTATCGGCAGCGGCAGCATTTTAATCGTTACACCCGATCCCGAAAAAGTTGTGAAGTCGCTGAGAAACAACGGCGTGGACGCGACGGTAATCGGCACGATGCGAAGCAAAAAAGAGGTTACGGCAATCGGCGTGGGCAAGTCCGAAAGACTGAAATCCGCCCCCGACGAATTGCTCCTGATAAAATAAAATCCCCGCAAAATGCGGAAAAGGAGTGCAAAATGAACAGTATGACCGGCTACGGCAAGTCCGTGGCGGAGTCCGACGGAAGAAAAATCACCGTTGAGATGAAAAGCGTCAACCACAGGTTTTTGGACGTCACGGTGAAACTTCCCAAAGTTTTGTCGTTTGCGGAAGACGCGGTAAGGCGCGTTATTATCGACAATTTCAAGCGTGGACACTTCGACGTATACGTTACGTACGAAAACACGAAAAACGACGGCGTCGAACTTTCGGTGAACGAAGAAGTCGCAAAGGAATATCTTAAAATTAAAGACGTTCTTTGCGACAAGTACGGCGTGCAGGACGACTTTACGGTTACCGCGCTTATGCGTACCGCCGACGTAATCGAAACGAAGACCGTCGAAGAAGACGAAGACGCGTTGAAATCGCTTATTGTTTCGGCAACGTCGGGCGCGTCCGAACAAATGAAAAAGATGCGCGCGTTCGAGGGCGAAAAACTCAGGAACGATATTCTGAAAAAGGTGTCCGTCATCGAAAGCACCGTGGGCGAGATCAGGTCGATTGCCCCCGAAACGGTCGTCGCGTACCGCGAGAAACTGAAAGAAAGAATCACGGAAGCGTTGAACGGCGTGCAAATCGACGAAGCAAGGCTTTTGAACGAAGTCGCTTTTTATTCGGACAAGGTGTCGATCGACGAAGAAATCACAAGGCTCAACTCGCACTGTGGTCATTTAAGGAAGATGCTTGACGCCGACTTGCCGATGGGCAAGAATATGGACTTTCTGGTGCAGGAATTCAACCGCGAAGCCAACACGATCGGCAGCAAATGTAACGATATCCGCATTACGGAACGCGTCCTTGTCCTGAAAAACGAAATCGAAAAAATCAGAGAGCAGGTGCAAAATGTCGAATAACGCAAACATGATAAGCATAGGTTTCGACAACTACGTCAACTTCGACAGAGTTATCGCAGTGCTGGCGGCAGGCGATCCGCAGGCAAAAAAGCATTATGCCGCCGCAAAAGAAGAACGAAAACTTCTGGACGTATCGACGGGGCGCAAGGTCAGGACGGTCATAATACTTGACAACGGTTTTGTGTTTTTGTCGGCACTCACGCCGGAAACGATAACCGACAGGGCAAAAGGCAAGGAGGAAAACGAATGAAAAAAGGCACGTTTTTCGTGTTGTCGGGTCCGTCGGGCTCGGGAAAAGGCACGGTGTTGAAAGAAGTATTGAGAAAAAACGACAGAATCGTGTATTCCGTGTCGGCAACGTCCAGGAGTCCGCGCGCGGGTGAGGTCGACGGTATCAATTATTACTTCAAATCTCGCGAAGAGTTCGAGACGCTTATAAAAGCCGACGCTTTCATCGAATACACCGAAACTTACGGCAACTATTACGGCACGCTGAAATCGGAGGTCGAAAAGGCGATTGTAAACGGCAAGAATATCATTCTTGAAATCGATCCCGTCGGCGCAAGAAACGTCAGGGCGCATTATCCCGACGCAGTATTGATGTTCCTTGTTGCGCCCGACCTTGAAGTTCTCAGTAGTCGTCTTTCGGGACGCGGCAGCGAGAGCGCCGAAACGTTTAAGATAAGACACGACGCCGCGCTGTCCGAAATGGAAAACGCAACGTTGTACGATTACGTCGTCGTCAACGACTTTGTCGAAAGGGCGGCGGACGATATCCTGGCGATTATCCGCGCCGAGAATTTAAGAACAAAAAACAGCATTGAAATTTTATCCAGAATAAAAGGAGGTAACAAGTTATGATGGTATATCCCCCCATCGATAAACTTATCAAAAAGGCAGAATGCAGATATGCATTGACCTGCGCCGTCGCAAAACGCGCGCGCACTATCGTCGCACAGGAGCCCGGCATCGTCGAGGCAACCGGCGAGAAACCAATTTCCATTGCCTGCCGTGAGATTTACGAAGGCAAACAAAAAATCGTAAGGGAACAAAATGTTAAAGGGTAAGACCGTAGTTTTGGGAGTGACGGGCTGTATCGCGGCGTATAAGGCGTGCGAAATAGTCAGTTCGCTCAAAAAGAAAGGCGCGACCGTCATCGTTATCATGACGCCGCACTCGACCGAATTCGTACAACCGCTGTCGTTTGAAACGCTGTCGGGCAATCGCGTTATCACCGATTTGTTCGACCGTGATTTCGATTTCGAGGTGGAACACGTCGCTCTTGCGAAACGCGCCGACGTTTTCGTCGTTGCGCCCGCAACCGCAAACACCATCGGAAAAATCGCAAACGGCATTGCGGACGATATGCTCACGACGACGATTATGGCGTGCAAAGCGCCCAAAATCATCTGTCCCGCGATGAATACGAATATGTACGAAAACGAAAATACGACGGAAAATATCGCGCGGCTTAAAAAGCAGGGCTATAAGATTATCGAGCCTATCTCCGGACGACTTGCGTGCGGCGACGTCGGCAAAGGTAAAATGGCTGAATCCGAAACAATCGTGAAAGCCATCGAGGACATTCTCACGCCGAATCAGGATTTTGAAGGCGTAAGAATGCTTATCACCGCCGGCAGCACCGAAGAAAAAATCGACGGCGTGCGCTATATCACCAATCACAGCAGCGGCAAAATGGGTATGGCAATTGCGGAAGCCGCGGTACAACGCGGCGCACTCGTCACGCTGATTGCCGGCAGAATGAGCGTCGATATCCCCGATATTTTCGAAAAGGTGATAAGAGTAAAGTCCACCGGCGATATGCTGGAAGCGGTAATGAACAATTACGAAGAAAACGAATTCATCGTAAAAGCCGCCGCTCCCGCCGACTACCGCGTGAAAAACTTTTCAATCCACAAAATCAAGGCAAAAGAATTGTCGCTGGAACTTGAAAAAACGCCGGATATCGCAAAAGCGGTCGGCGCGGTCAAAGGCGACAGGAAACTGATTATTTTCAGTGCGGAAACCGACGACCTTATCGAAAACGCAAGGAAAAAACTTGCCGCGAAAAACGCCGATATGGTCGTTGCCAACGACGTCACGAAAGAGGGCGCGGGCTTTAACGTCGATACCAACATCGCCACGATTATCACCAAAGCGGGCAAGGTTTACGACTACGACATCATGCCCAAATCCCGCCTTGCCGAAATCATTCTTGACCACATGCACGAGCTTTGATAAATGATAGCGGAGGTAATCGTTGACATAGCCTTGTCCGAAACGGATAAGATTTTCGATTATATCATGCCCGACGACGTGAAAGTCGGCGAGCGCGTCCTTGTGCCTTTCGGGAAGAACACTCTGGAAGGATTCGTCATCGGCGTGAAGGACAAAACCGATTATCCCGACAAAATCAAAGAAATAATAAAGCCGCTTGACGACTTCGTTGCGGTCACGCCCGAAATGATTGCGCTTATGCGCAACTTTTCAAAAAGCCTGAATTTAAGATATATCGACCTTTTAAGGCTGTTTTTGCCGGCAGGACTTCGCGGCGGAGTGATAAAACCCGTTCACGTCGAGTACGCAAAGCTTTCGGGCGACGCGGATACTTTTCTGGACACGATATCGTCGCGCGCGAAACAACAGCGCGCCTGCGTGGAATATCTGAAAGAAAATTCCGACGTCAAAAAAGCGTATCTTACGAAAACATTCGGAAACTCGGCGGTAAATTCGCTCATAAACTGCGGATATATCGAAGTTTATTCGGTTGAAAAACTAAGGACGCCCGAAGTCTTATCAACAAGCAAAAAATCCCGCCCGACGTTAAACCCCGACCAGCAAAAAGCCGTTGACGAAATCACGAAAGGCACCGGCACGTTTTTGTTGCACGGCGTCACGGGAAGCGGAAAGACCGAAGTGTATATGCACTGCATCGAGGACGCTTTATCGAAAAACAAAACCGCGATAATGCTCGTGCCCGAAATCTCGCTGACGCCGCAGGTCTTTTTGCAGTTTAAGGAAAGATTCGGCGACAAAGTGGCGATACTGCACAGCGGCTTGTCGCAGGGCGAAAGGTTTGACGAATGGCGAAGGCTCAGAAGCGGCGAAGCGACGGTTGCCGTCGGCGCAAGGTCGGCGATATTCGCACCCATTGAAAACCTCGGAGTCATCATCATCGACGAGGAGCACGACGGAAGTTACGTTTCGGAAGGAAATCCCCGTTACGACACCGTGGAAATTGCTCAGTTCCGCGCGGGATACAACTCGTGTCCGCTTGTTCTCGGCAGCGCGACGCCGTCGGTGGAGTCGTATTACAAGGCGGAAAAGGGCGAATATAAACTTCTGGAACTTCCGCACCGCATAAACAATCTGCTGCTTCCAGAAATGGAAGTCGTCGATATGAGCCGTGAACTTCGCGCGGGCAATCGCGACGTGTTTTCGACGTCGCTGAAAGATGCGCTCAGAAAAACGATTGCGGCAAAAGAGCAGGCGATAATCTTTCTGAACAGGCGCGGTTTTGCAAGTTTCGTAATGTGCAAAGACTGCGGCTTTATATTAAAGTGCAAGGACTGCGACGTTTCGTTGACTTATCATAAGGAAGACAATCAGCTGAAATGCCACTACTGCGGGAAACGATATGAAATGATCGACCGCTGTCCGATATGCCACGGGACGAACATCCGTCAGGGCAGGATCGGGACGGAACGCGTCGTGGAAGAAGTTAGAAAAGTTTTGCCCGAAGCGCGCGTTTTACGCATGGACAACGACACGACAAGCGAGAAAGGGGCGCATCAGCGCATACTTTCGGCGTTTTCAAAGGGCGAAGCGGACGTGCTTGTCGGCACGCAGATGATCGCAAAAGGACACGATTTCCAGAACGTAACTCTTGTCGGGATTCTGGACGCCGATTTCAGCCTGTATCTTTCCGATTACAGAAGTAACGAGCGAACGTTCCAGCTTATCACGCAGGTTGCGGGGCGCGCGGGGCGAGCGGGTAAAAGCGGAAAGGTCATTATCCAGACCTATACGCCGCGCCATTACGTTTTCAGATACGCCGCCTCGTACGACTACAAAAACTTTTATCTGAAAGAAAAAAACACAAGGGAAGTCACCAAATTCCCGCCGTTTACGAACATAGTTCGTATCCTTATTACGTCGACGTCCGACCGGAAGGCGATGGACGCCGCAAAAAACATAAACGAGAAAATGAAAGTCCTGCTTGAAGAATTCAAGCCCGACTTTATATATTACAAAGGCTCGAAAGCACCCGTAACCCGCATTCAGAACAGGTACAGATACCAACTGCTGATGCGTATAAAACCGCAGAATTTCGAAACCGTCAAACAGCGTATTTTCGAAATCACCGACGCATATCGCGGCAAAGACGGGCTGTGGGTTTTCGTGGAAATCAATCCGCAGTCGCTTGTTTAAGAAATTATAAAAAAAGAGGCATATTATGGCAATAAGACAAATTACGAAAGAAGGCGATCCCGCGCTGCGAAAAAAGTGCCGCCCCGTGACGGAATTCAACGAAAGACTCGGCGTGCTTATCGACGATATGTGGGATACCATGTATAAAGCGGACGGCGTTGGGCTTGCCGCGCCGCAGGTCAGCGTTTTAAGACGTATCGCGGTCGTCGACGTCGAGGACGGCAATAAGTACGAACTTATCAACCCCGTCATCGTCGAAAGCGAGGGCAGTCAGGTGGGGCAGGAAGGCTGTCTTTCGATTCCCGGCTACAACTGCAACGTGAAAAGACCTTACCGCGTCAAGGTGACGGCGTTCGACCGCTTCGGCAACGAACAAACGTACGACGTGCAGGGCTTCCCGGCGGTCGCGTTCTGTCACGAAATCGACCATCTTGACGGTATCCTTTTCAAGGATAAAAAAACAGACGAACCTGTCGACAAATAATATGAGAGTGATTTTTATGGGCACGCCGGATTTTTCCGTGCCGTGTCTTGAACAACTTATAAACAGCCGCCACGAGGTAATCGCGGTTGTCACGCAGCCCGACCGCCCGAGAAACCGCGGCGTCGTATCGGCGTGTCCCGTCAAGGTGTGCGCCGAAAAACACGGGCTGAAAGTTTTGCAGTACGAAAAGGTGAGCCGTGAGGGTATCGACGATATCCGCGCGCTTAATCCCGACGTCATCGTTACCGCCGCGTTCGGACAAATGCTGTCGCGCGACTTTCTTGCGATTGCTCCGCACGGCGTCATTAACGTGCATGCCTCGCTGTTGCCGAAATACCGCGGGAGTTCGCCCATACAGTGGGCGGTCATCAACGGCGAAAAGGAAACGGGCGTGACAATTATGCAAACCGCTTATAAAATGGACAGCGGCGATATTATTCTGCAAAAAAGTATTCCCGTGGGCGAAGACGAAACCGCGGGGGAACTTTTTGAAAAACTTTCGGCGCTCGGCGCGCCCGCGCTTATCGAGGCGCTTGATTTGATTGAAAGCGGAAAAGCGACTTTCACGCCGCAAAACGAAGACGAAATGACTTATTTCCCCATGCTTAAAAAGGAAGACGGCGAAATAGATTTTTCGATGTCGGCAACCGATATCAAACACAGGATTCAGGGCTTGACTCCGTGGCCGTCGGCATATACCACGTGCGGCGGAAAAAAGATGAAAATCATCAAAGCGACGGTCGAAAATATGCAGGGAAGTCCCAAACAGGTGCTGAAAGCCGACAAGGACGGGATTATCGTCGCGTGCGGTAAAGACTCCTTGAACATTCAAATTCTGCAACCCGAAAACGGCAGGAAAATGAGCGCGAAAGATTATCTTCTCGGTCATCGTATCGCCGTCGGGGAAGAACTGTAATTATGGCAAATTACCTTTTTTCAAGCTACAACGCGCTTTTGAAGATTTTCAAAGAAGGAGCGTACGTGTCCGACGCCGTGTATAAAGAAATCGAAGGCGACGAAAATGCCGATATTATTTATCGCATCGTGATGGGCGTGCTTGAAAAAAACAACGAACTTGACTTTAAGTTGTCAAAACTTGTGGATAAACGCCCGAAAAGCGCAATTTGCATTGTTTTGAAACAGGGGATATATTGTTTGGATTATATGGATTCTTTGCCCGATTACGCCGTTGTCAACAACAGCGTAGACCTTGCAAAAACCATAAACAAGGGCGCGTACAAAGGCTTTGTCAACGCCGTGCTGAAACGCGCGGCAATCGAAAAAATAAGTCTGCCCGACGGCGACGGCGCATTCGCGCTTTCGATAAGGTACGGTTATCCCGAATGGGCGATAAACAAGATCTTTTCGGAATACGGGCGTGAAAAAGGCAAAGAAATCGTTGCGGCAAAAAAACGCGGCGGCACCCACGTGAGAACGAACGGGCTTATTTATTCGGACGAAAAGTTTGAACGTGACCTTGAAAACGCCGGATATAAATTTGAAAAAACAAAGACGGGTTATTACGTTTCGATGAATCCGCTTCTGAAAAAATTGTTTATCGAAGGGCGGATTACTTATCAGTCGCTGACGTCGACGTACGCCGCGCTCGCGCTTGACGTAAAAGACGGGCAAAACGTGCTGGACGTATGTTCCGCGCCCGGCGGCAAGGCTATATTCGTCGCCGAAAAAAATCCGACGGCAAACGTCGTTGCCTGCGATATTCATCCGCACAGGGTGGAACTTATCGGGGCGTACGCAAGGCGCATGCACGTGAAAAACGTGATACCTACGCTTTTTGACGGGACGGCGTTCAATAAGGAATGGGCGGGGCATTTCGACAGAGTGCTTTGTGACGTGCCGTGCAGCGCGATGGGCGTCGTGAAAAAACAGCCCGACGTACTTCTGAACAGAAACGAGAACGATATTGCCGCGTTGAAAAAAGTGCAGTATTCGATACTCGATAACGCAAAAAACTACGTGAAAAGCGGCGGGTTTCTGGTGTATTCGACCTGCACGATTTTCAAGGAAGAAAACGACGATAACGTCGAAGAATTTTTGAAAAACAATAACGATTTTGAAAAATATCCGTCGGAATTCGACGGTCAATACCTGCCTTGCGACACGCACGACGGGTTCTTTATAAGGAGATTAAGGCGCAAATGAAAACGGCTTTGTCAAACTTCAACGAAGCGGAACTTTCCGAAATTCTGAAAACTTTCGGAGAGCCGTCTTATCGCGCCAAACAACTGTTTAGGTGGGTTCATCAGGCAACACCGTTCGATAAAATGTCGAATTTGCCAAAAAGCCTTACCGCAAAACTTTCGGAAGAATACGTCGTAACTGGTGTGAACATTTTCAAAAAACTCGTGTCGCGCGACGGCACGGTGAAATATCTTTTCGCGCTGGACGACGGCAATATCGTCGAAGGCGTACTGATGAGATATAAATACGGCAATACTTTGTGCGTATCGACGCAGGTCGGTTGCCGCATGAACTGCGCGTTCTGCGCGTCGGGCATCGACGGGCTTATCAGAAACCTGACGGCGGGGGAAATCCTTGGCGAGATTCTGGAAGTCAACCGCGACGAAGGCGCAACCGCCGACAAGCGCGCGGTTACGAACGTCGTGCTTATGGGCAGCGGGGAGCCGCTTGACAACTATGACGAAGTAACGAAATTTTTGTGCCTTCTGAACGACAAGGACGGCATCAACGTGTCCGAAAGAAACGTGTCGTTGTCAACGTGCGGCATCACCGACAAAATAAGAAAACTTGCCGACGACGGGTTCAGCGTAACCCTTACGATATCGCTGCACGCCCCGACCGACGAAATACGAAAAACCATAATGCCCACGGCAAACAAATATAAAATCGCGGATATTCTTGACGCCGCGAAATATTACTTTGACAAAACTGGCAGGCGATACATTTTCGAATACGCGCTGATTAAAGGCGTCAACGACGGCAAGGAAAATATGTTAACGCTTGCAAAAGTGCTGAAAGGAAAACCCTGCCACGTCAACCTTATCAGGCTTAATTACGTCAAGGAAAAGGGCTTGCGCGGGGCGGACGACGCCGAAGAAATGAAAAAGATTCTGGAAGAAAACGGCATTTCGGCAACTGTACGCCGCACCATGGGCAGCGACATCGACGGCGCGTGCGGACAACTTCGCAGGAGATACGTGAATGATTGACGGGCTTGTGATAAAGGGCGTTGCTTCCCGATATAAGGTCGATACGGCGGACGGAATCGTCACGTCCTATGCGCGCGGAAAACTCAAAATCGACGGCGAAATCCGCGTCGGCGACAAGGTCGGCGTCGAAAAACAGGGCAAGGATTTCGTAATCGCAAAGGTGTACGAACGGAAAAACGCGCTGATACGCCCGTACGTCGCGAACGTGGACGTGTGTTTTATCGTAATCGCGCCCGTGCCCGCGCCCGACTTTATGCTGGTTGACAAAATCATCGTCAACGCAAGAATGAACGGTATCGAGCCGGTGCTTTTAATCAACAAAACGGATATTGCTGACGACAGTTTCGTGAAATGTACAGAAAGCGATTATCGGGACGTGTTGGACGTAATCACGACAAGCGCGAAAACAAAACTTAACAAGGATAAAATTTTTGAAAAAACAAAAGGGAAAACGGCGTGTCTTGCGGGACAATCCGCCGTCGGAAAATCGAGTTTGCTCAACATGCTGACGGGGACGGAATCGCAGGAAACGGGCGGGCTTTCCAAAAAAACCGAAAGGGGAAAACACACCACGAGGCAGTCGGAAATACTTGTCGTCGGCGGCGCGAGAATCATCGATACGTGCGGATTTTCGATGCTGGAACTTCCCGAAAATTTCCGCCCGCAGGAACTTGTATATTTTTATGACGAGTTTGCGCCGTATGCCGGAAAGTGCAGATTCCGCACCGGCTGCACTCACATAAAAGAGCCCGATTGCGCCGTCAAAGACGCCGTCGAAAGCGGAAAAATATCGAAAAACAGATACGAAAGGTATTGCGTTTTATACAACGAACTGAATGAGAAATGGAGGAAAAGATATGAGTAAGGTTAAAGTTGCGCCAAGCATTTTATCGGCGGATTTCGCAAAGATGGCGGAAGCCGTCCAAAACCTTGACAAGTGGCATGCCGACGTCATTCACTGCGACGTAATGGACGGTGTTTTCGTGCCCAACATCACGTTTGGTATGGACATGATAAAAGCACTCAGAAAATACACAAACGGCATTTTAGACGTGCATTTGATGATAATAAAGCCCGAAAAGTATATTCCGCAGTTTATTGCGGCGGGCGCGGACGTCATCACTTTCCACCCCGACGCGTCGGACGACGTAGCGGGAGCGTTGAAGACGATAAAAGACGCGGGCAAGAAGTGCGGACTTGTCTTAAACCCCGACAAACCGTTGTCGATGATCGAGCCGTACCTTGATATTATCGACGTCGTTATCATTATGGGCGTGTACGCGGGATTCGGCGGACAATCGTTCATTCCCGAAACCCTTGATAAAATTCGCGAGTGCAAAAAACTCATCGGGGACAGGAACATCGAAATCGAGATGGACGGCGGCGCAAGCCCGAAAAACTTTAAGGAACTGAAAGAAGCAGGCACCGATATCATCGTTGCGGGCAGCGCGGTTTTCAAAGCCGAAGATCCCGCAGCCGTTATCGAGCAAATACACAACGTTTAAGGAGCATATTATGGCAGACAAAGAAAAAGAAATCCTGGAAGAAAATTATAACCTCGACGAAGACTTCGAAGACGAAGAAGAAATCGTCACTCTTCATAACGAAAATACCGATAAGGACGAAGACTTCCGCGTCGTATGGTATATCGAAGACGGCGGGAAAAATTATCTTTTCCTTAATCCCGTCGATCCCAGCGACGACATCGCCGAGGACGAAGTGCTTATCTGCGAATACGGCGAGACTAAAAACGGAGAAGAATTCGTAAATCCCGTCGACGACGAAAAGGAACTTGAAAGAATTTACAACCTGTACGTCAAAGAGTACGAAGAAGCGGCAAAGGACGAATAATTTGGGTTGTATGCCAACAGATAGTAATACGAACTTAGGTTTTACGCCGTGTTTTTGACTAATACTGCGTTACGCTCAC